>JAEEGL014984447.1_pt1 | contig 49474 bp, 53 predicted proteins | sample 9134231 | NCBI WGS metagenome assembly JAEEGL01 (sample SAMN16246548, study PRJNA631951) | gut metagenome | biome: gut microbiome; feature: rumen; material: fiber-attached | host: Bos | place: Iran: Karaj | collected 2018-10 | reverse complement strand
TGACCATGAGCCGGAAGTCGATTGCTGAAGCAAAGAATCTGATCGTAGCAGCATTGAAGATGTACGGCGTCTGTCCGGATTTCAATGTCACGCTGCCGCCGAAAGTTCCGAACATCAAGGAACTGCCGACCGCCGAACAGGTCATTCACATGATTCGCGGTACAGAGATCGAACTGCCGTGCCTGCTGGCCATGTGGCTTTCGCTTCGTATGAGCGAGGTTCGCGGCTTGCAGTTCGGCGACATCAAGGACGGCGTACTGACGATTCAGCGCAGCAAGCTGTATCTCGGCGGGCAGGATATTGTGCGCGATGTGAACAAGACCTTCAATTCCACTCGTCGGCTTGTGGTTCCGGCTTATATTCAATCGCTGATCAATGCAGTTCCGCACAGCAGCACCGAAGACTTCATTGTTCCGCAAACCTACCGATTTATCACGAAAAGCCTGAAAAAACTGGCGAAGGCGAACGGATACAACCTCACATTTCACCAGCTGCGCCATTTGAACGCCTCGGTCATGTTGATGCTCGGCATTCCGGATAAGTATGCGATGGAGCGCGGCGGTTGGTCGAGCAACGGTGTTCTGAAATCGGTGTATCAGCATACATTCTCCGCAGAACGCAAGCTGGTTGATGAGCGAATCGACGGTTTCTTCAATGACTTGTTGAGGGGTTGAGCACCCTCTCTACCCCAAAAAGTTCCCCGTCAGTTCACTTTTTTGAAAACCTGTTCTTGAAAAGCTCGCTAATACGATAGGTTTTGGAATGTGTCGAGGGGCGCTGCCCCCACACCCCCGCCCAAGGGATACTAATCCATTGGGAATCCCATTTCAAAAAGCAGCCAGCCCCTATATAGGAGCTGGCTGCTTTTTGTATCGGGAGGTCCGGAGGGATAATATCCCTCCGGCGGAGTTTGAGGCGGAGCCTAATTATAAATCCATCGGAGATACGATACCCCCTCCGGTGACGGTGCTGCGGTCAGGTGTGCAGCAGGAGGGGCTGAAGCTGGATGCCTTTGAGCGCGGCGGCGACGGTCTCCGGCGCCTGCGCAAAATCCGCGACCAGTGAGGTCGGCTTCTTCTGCGGGTCATCCTGCCCGAACGGCACAAAATAATAGTGACGGCGGTTCAGCAGCTCCCCGAGATTTTTCGCGGAGGCTGCCAGACCGTCGTTTGTTGCAATACAAAGAATCACCGGCTTGCCGCCGCGCAGATGCGATTTCACCGCCATGGTTACGGTATTGTCCGTGATGCCTGCGGCGAGCTTCGCCAGCAGATTTCCCGTACACGGACAGACCAGCATCGCATCCGTCATGTTTTTCGGTCCGATCGGCTCCGCCTCGCAGATCGACTGAATCAATCTGCCGCCGCCGAGCGCTGCAAGCGGCTCCAGAAAGGATTCCGGCGCGCCGAACCGCGTCTTGACCGCAGCGAAATGCTCCGAGACAACCGGCAGAAGCTCGGCGCCCGCGGCTGCACATGCCTCTGCCGTGCGGATCGCGTTTGCAGCATTGCAGAAGGAGCCGCAGACGGCAAAGCCGAGCCGGATTCCATGCAGGTCAGTCATGCGCCGCGCCTCCCTCCTGCCCGAGAATCTCCCGAATCGTCTGCGCGACAATTCTGCCCGCGGAAACAGGCGCCGTTTTTCCCGGCAGGGAAAGTGCCCAGATCACCTGCAAGCCCAGCGCAGATGCGGCTTCAAAGTCAACCCCCGATGATGTCGGAGACACATCGCCGCCATTGCTTGCAGCGTCCTGTTTTTTCTGATTCTTCGAGGATTCCGAGACGGACAAGCAGCGTAATCAGCATCCGTGTCTGCATTTCAGGCGCATGAATCGCTGCCGCCAGCATCTGCACGGTAAACAGCTCCGGCAATGTTTCCGGCAGCAATGCAGCATAATCTGCTGCACTCTGCAAATATTGCGCTGCATGCAGCTTCTCCGGCACGCGGTCCAGCTTCATGCGCTTCCGGCTACCGGTCTGCACGGAATACTCCGAAAGCTCAACCGTACAGATGCAGATACGGAAATTCGGATGCATCAGATAATCCCGCAGCGTATAGATTTCGCGCACTGCCGTATACACGCTCTCATGCTTCGGCGATTTGCGCCGCGAAAGCAGCTCGCCGTATTCGTCTACCCGACAGACCCATTTCGGATCGGCAACCGGATGCACGACCGTCACCGGACAGAGCGGCAGAAATGCCTCCAGCTTCGGTTTCAGACGGCTGAGTCCGCGTGTCTGAATCTCGATGACGCCTTCCTCCGTCACGGCATCCGCAATAAAGCCGCCGAGCGGACGCTCATGCGTCTCCGGATCAGGCGCAAAATAGTATTTCAGCGCAAGATGCAGCGTCTTTTCACCCACGGTGCCGATGCCCTTGCAGCCCATGTCACGCTCCGCTGCCAGAAGCGCCGACTCAAAGCTCCGCATAATCGCCTCCAAACAAAAGCACAGCACCCGAGGGCGCTGTGCTTTGCAGTTGAATTCAGGTGTAACCGATATTACTCCTTGACACCGCCGGCTGCAACGCCGCCGATGATGAACTTGGAGAGTACAACATAGATCAAAACGACCGGAACGATCGAAAGGAAGATCGCGGCGTAGTTTGCGCCGTAGTCTGCGTTACGGTCAATCGCAATAACCTTCTGAACCATCATCGGCATCGTGAGCTGCTTCTTCTTACCGGAAACAAGCACGATGGACTGGTTGTAGTAATCGTTCCACTTCTGGATGAAGCAGAAAATCGCCTGAACGGCAAATGCCGGCTTCATCATCGGAATGGAGATCGTCAGGAAGGTACGGAATTCGTTGGAGCCGTCGATACGTGCCGCCTCGATGATATCGAGCGGGAAGGACGACAGCATATATTGGCGCATGAAGAAGACAATCGCCGGTGCTGCAATCGCAGGAACGATCAGCGGGATGTAGCTGTCGAGCAGCTTCATCTGAATGAGCATTCTCATGAAACCGACGGCAGTAACCTGCGTCGGAACCATCATAACTGCAAGGATGAATACGAAAGCCGGACCCTTGAGCTTGAAATCGTAAACAACCAGACCGTATGCGGTCATGCCGGAGAAGAAAACAGTCAGCGCGCAGCAGCAGCCTGCTACGATCAGAGAGTTTCTCATACCGAGCAGCGGCGAGAAGAACTTGTTATAAAGCGAGTTCGTTCTGAGTGTTTTGATATTGTCGAACAGATGTGTGCTCGGAATCAGGGAGACATTGCCGATAATATCATTGTGCAGACGGGTCGCATTGACGACCAGAATCCAGATTGGGATCAGGCAGATCAGCGTCAGGAGGATCAGCACGACATAAATCGCAATTGACTTTACCATGACATGTGCCTGATAGCCGCCCTTATCGGATGCATAAGTTACCTTGCTCATATGCTGAATCCGCCTCCTTTCTGCTTACGCTTCCATTCCTTTGCAGCCTGCTTCTGCTTCTTTTTCTTCTCGATTGCGTCCTTATCGCGCTGGACATAGAAGACCAGTGCACCGAGGATCGAGGTGATGACGAACAGAATGACAGATGCAGCAGCCGAGTAACCGAACGACGGCTTTGCGAAGTTGCTGTGGAACATCTCATAGATGAAGACCGCAACCGTCTTGATGTAGTCGTTGACGACGTTACCGGTATGGAGCATGTACGGGATATCGAACATCTGGAGACCGCCGATCATGGAAGTCAGCAGCGTGTAGACCATAATGGTCTTGAGGAGCGGGAAGGTAATGCGCCAGAAAGTCTGCGTGGAGTTTGCGCCGTCGATCTCAGCAGCCTCGAAGAGAGACTCGTTGATGCCCTGAATACCGGACATCAGCATGATCATGGTGTTGCCGAACCACATCCAGACCTGAATAAACATAACTAAGCAGCGGGAAGGCCAGCAAGTCGTGATAATCTTCCACGGCTCGGGTGCCGAATCCAGACCGGCAGCGAGCAGCTGTTCCTTCGTCATCGCACAGCCGCGGAGGGTGTTGATGACGCTGTAAGAGGAGTCGCCGAACAAAGCGAGGAACAGACCTGCAACAGATGCTGCTGTAATAATGTTCGGCATGTACATAACGACCTTGAAGAAACCCTTGCCGGGCATCTTCACGCGAAGATCGGTAAACCAGACTGCGAGCAGGAGCGACAGTGCGATCTGCGGCAGGAAGTTACCGAACCAGATAATCAAGGTATTTTTCATACCGTCCCAGAACGACTTATGGATACCCATTGCCTTAAAGTCATTCGCCGCAGGCTTTGCGAGAATGGTCTTAAAGTTATCGAAACCGATGAGGGCAGGTGTTCTGGTACCGTTTTCGCTGAATGCCAGAATAAAGGTCTGGATCAGCGGCCAGAAGCTGAAAATGAAGTATACGACAAAGAACGGCAGGATGAACATATAGCCGTACTTGGCGTAGCTGACGGATTTGATCCGTCTTTGTGCAGCTGTAGCCATTCAGCACACCCTTTCAAGAAAAAATTAGTAAAAATTCCCTATACAGATAAAATATTCGCCTATTGGGCACAGTAAGGCCCAATAGGCAAATATTCGGTTATGCTATTTTTCAGGCATACTCAGAATTATCTGCGGAAATGTCTGAATTTAGAGTTGCAATTACTCGACGGTGATACCCTCGATCTTTGCAGCGTTGGTCTTGAACTCGGTGATCATGTCATCGTAGGATGCGATGTCGCCCTTTGCATACTTGGTAACAGCCTGGTTGAATGCGTCCTTGATCTGTGCATCGAATGCAGTGATCTTGCCATCCATGTCGATGGTGGAAGCAGACTCGTACAGGACAGAGAACTGATCCTGACCGCCGAGGAGATCGTTCTTGTTGGAGCCGTCATCAACGATGGACTTCATAACGTCCGGATTGTTAACGAACTCGGACTTGAACAGAGCGTAATCCTTTGCGGTGGTAGCATCAACGGTGAAGTACTTGATGAAGTCGTGAGCAATGGTACCATTGTCGCACTTCGGAGACAGAGCCAGCCAAGAGCCGCCCCATGCCCAGCCGGAAGGACCAGCAGTGATGTTGTACTTACCGAAGGTCTTGCCGCCCTCGCCGCCTTCAGCGTTGGAGAGCATAGAGCCCTTGCCGAGGCACCAAGTGCAGAAGAAGTAACCCATGGTGGAATCATCCTGGCCGATTGCGTACCAGCCGTCAGACCACTGATCTTCCTTGGTTACATAGCCGTTGGTGTAGTAATCCTTTGCGAGCTCTGCATAGGTCTTGCAGTAGTCATCAACGATCAGCTTGTTGTCAGCATCCAGCCATGCGTTTGCACGGTTGTACTGCCAAACCTGCCACATACCGCCGAGGGTATCTGCCATAGCGATCTTGTGACCGTCATCCTGCAGCTTCTTAGCAGTTGCAGTGAAGGTATCCCAGTCCTTAACGAACTCCTGCATCTCTTCCGGAGTCTTTGCGCCGAGGTACTCCTCTGCGAGGTCGGTTCTGTAAACATAGCCGCCCGGAGTTGCCTGCCAGGAAGCAGCCTTCAGAACGCCGTTGTTGTCAGTACCGATGGAAACGGTGTAATCATAGCAGCCGTCGAAATCAGACTCAGAGAAACCGAGCTCAGACAGCGGAGCGGTGTACTCATCGTTGTTGATGTAGTCGAGGATCCAGTCAGCCTCGAGAACGAAGAGGTCAGCGTCTTCATCGCCTGCGAAGTAGTTTGCGTACTCCTCACGAGCCTCGCCGCCCTTGGAACCAACGTTGACATACTCAACCTGGTCTGCGGTGTAATCGGTGTTATCGGTGAAGTTCTCGATCATCTTCTCGACGTCGTCGCCGGTCCAGCAGAGAATGGAGAGCTTGTCGCCGGTCTCCGGAACCTTGTTCTCAGCAGAAGCTGCCGGAGCATCGGTCTCGGACTCGGACTCAGACTCGGACTCAGACTCGGATTCGGATTCGGACTCAGACTCAGAAACGGAATCAGAGGTGGAATCGGTGTTAGCCGGCTGAGAATCATCACCGCATGCATAGAAAGCGGTGGAAGCGATTGCCAGAGTAGCAATCAGAGCAAGGGACTTCTTAAGCTTGTTCATTGTAAGTTTCCTCCTTCATTTTGCTGCGAATATTTGCTGCGTTCGCAGCGCTTGAAAATTGTACCCGTTCTGACGGGCGTGGATTTCCGCTGCGTTTTGCGCAGCCCGGAAGCGCGGCTCAAATGTATGAGTTTGCTTCCTCCAAAACAAGGCTGCGGGTTCCGGAATCTTCTGGTGTCAGGCTTCCGTCGGAGACCTTCGCGGGCACCCCTGTTTTTCATACTTGTAATATACACGAAATCGCACGAAAAGTCAATGCTAATCTCCAATTCGTCACCTTATTTGTTCGTAATGTGCATATCACACAACTGAACCCGCTGCGTTTTGTACACGTTTTCATTTTCGCAACCGTTTTTTCATGTTTTTTTTCGAGTTTGTTACAATTCGGTTACAAATCTTGCGCGAATTCTTACAAATTTGCATCGCAAAATTGACGCTCTCAGGCGGATTTCCGCATTCGGGTCAAAAGACTGACCGCAATTTTCGGTCAATTTTGGAAGCTTTCACCTGATTATCACATTCCGGCTTGCATTTTCGACCGATTTCCTGTATGATAAGGGTATACGAAACCCGACTGGAGGTATTTTTATGGCACATTATCCGTTCAGCGAGCGCGCCGACCTGCTCGTTCTGACCTGCACACATGTTCTGGAGGGCGGCGATGTTACCGTCGTCTGTCACCATTTCAATGACAACACATGGGAATTCACCTGCGGCAGCCCGCATACCGAGGAGGACGCGATTGTCCTGAGCGTCGGTGAGCTCTGCGATCTGGACCCTTCGCTGCATCTCGTCTGCGATCTGCCCGTCGGCGGCGCCGCGACCCGTCAGAGCCGTGCTCATGCATGGCAGTTCGGCAGAATCGACGGCGAAGAATTCTACCCCGCAGCCGAATCAAGAATGCAGTAATGCAAAAGAAACACCGCGCAATCCGGCACAACAGCACGGATTGCGCGGTATTTTTAATTTTCGGTTTTCTGTGCGACCGAATCCGGATCGCCTTCTATATATAAGTAATGAATCAGCACATGCTCAAAATATTCGCCGGAAATGCCCTCCGCAAGCCCGACCTCGTATATCCCGCGAAATTGCCCGAGCTGATCGCGCAGCGCCAGAATTGCATCCGCCTTCGCTTCCGTCATATCCGGCAGCGTCAGCAGCTCCCCGCGCGTGACCGCATTCGCATCATATACATTTATATAGTATACGGGCTCCGGTTCAGCAATATCCTCCGAATCCTGCAAGATCACCTCATCCGGAATTTCAAACTCCGCCATAATCCGCTGCATCAGCGTCTCACCGATGCCGGCAATCCCGCAAAGCTGCGTCCGCGACGTAAATCCGCCGAGGGATATCCGTGCGGCAATGATCTCCGCAGCAAGCGCCTCGCCGATTCCGGATACACGCATCAAATCCTCTGCCGATGCAAGATTGAGATTATGCTCCGGCGGTGCGGTCTCCGCGGGGACTGTCTCCGCCGTCGTGACAGCTGTCTGCGGTTTTGCAGGAGCCGTCTTCGTTTGCGCGGTCGTCTGTGCAGAGGTGCATGCTTCTGTCGCCGCAGCCTCTCTCTGTACGGTGATCTCCAGCGGTGTGCGCAGACGTTCCAGATACAATCCGGCGGCGCCGGTCAGCAGCAGCACAGTCAGTCCGGCTGCAATCCATATGCCCCATTTATCTTTCACGCATCCACCGCCTTTCTGTCTCCTGCATCATCCCCGCCGGGTTTTGAAGCCAGATCAAGAATCAGTGTCCCCGTCTGTATAAAACGAAGCCGCCGCGCATCCAGAAGCATCGCCGGAACTGTATTGATGATCAGCTGGAAATCCCCGAGCACATCATCCAGCCGGTGCATCGGAACCGTGCGGCAGCCTTCGCCTTCGCTCCGCCGGACGCGCCGAGCGGAAACCGGTATCTCAGTCTCTCCAGCGGCGGCGGAATGCAAGACAGGTCACATTCTCCGCCTTCTTGAACTGCTTTGAGAAATAGCTCTGGTCATTGAAGCCGCAGAGCGCGGAAATCTCCTCGACGGATTTATCCGTAAAACGCAGCAGGCGCTTTGCATAATTGATGCGCAGCCCGATAATATGCTGGAAGATTGTTTCGCCGTATGCACGCTTGAATTCGCGTGTCAGATAATACTTGCTGATATCGAAGCGTTCCGCAAGATCGTCAAGCCGGATATCCGTCGTGAAATTCGCGTCGATATGCGCAAGAACGGTTTTGAGCTTGACCTGAAGGGCGGTATCGCTCTCCTCGGAGATGCTGTTGACCGTCAGGAGCATCGTCAGCAGATTGACAAGCAGCCCCGACGTCAGCACCTCGGTATCGGCATAGGTCTCCGCATTCAGACGCATCAGCTCTTGCAGCAGCGACACAAATTTCATCGCGGTAACCGGATGAAAAACCGACTGCTGCTGCGTCAGGAACAGTTTATAGTATTCCTCGGTCGTGCAGCCGTTGAAATGCACCCAGAGCAGCTCCCACGGTGCCTTTGCATCGCTCTGATAGGAATGCGCGGCGCGGCAGTCGATGAAGAAGCAGTCGCCGCCCTCAAGCTGATAGCGCTGCCCTTCATAGCTGAGGCTGCCCTTGCCGTCCAGCACGACGGCGAACAAAAAGGACTGCAAATTCTGCCTGCTTGTATGATGACTGTCACCTGCTTTCAGATGACCGCATTCCTGCAAATAGAAAAAGGTACGCCGCGCAACGGCACTCGGCGTTTTCATGATGCGCGTATCCAGCGGATTCGGCACATGGTCGTTGAAATTCTGCGGCATAGTGTCCTCCTTTCGATGTGCAATCAGCCGTAAAACAGCTATTTTACATCATGCTTCCTCTTCATTATACATGATTCCGCAGGAAGTTTCAAGATGCGTATTAGAAGAATCTTGCGTTTCATTTTTGTGCAATAGCAACAAAATTCGTGATTTATCTGGGAATCCGCTAAAGGATCGGTGCGTTTTATCCAGAATTTATACATATCATCCACTTTTGAGACTGCTGCTATCATTTTCGGCGGTTGCTTTTTCATTCGCGTTATGGTATAATAACGAAAAGAAATACTGCGGATTCTGTCCGCGAAAGGAGTATCCGTATGGAACCGAAATTTGCTGAAAATATCATTGTTATCGTCCTCTTCAAGAAAAAATACCGCTGGTACTGCACCGACAAGTCACTCTGGAAAATGGACTATCTCGAGCTCTATGACGATTATCACGATCTGTATATCAACCGCGGCAAAAGTGATCTCGATTTTGTCAAGGAGGTCGGCTCCTTCGGCGAATTCAGCAGCAGCCGCTTCCGTATCCGCGTTCTCGACCGCGATACCGCAAAGGAATTTCTCAAAAAAATCGAAAAGGACGAGGTCTCTGCCGGTGAGCTCGCCTACGATTTCCTGCGCGCAGAATCCGATGAACAGCGCCGTGCTCTCGTTCCTGCACTGTTTGTGGACTTTGACAATTCCGTTTTCTATTCGCAGTTCCCCGGCGATGAAGATTATCTGCGCTATCTGCCGGAAGGCTGGCGCGGTGCAGAATCTGATTTTTCACATCTGATTCCGCAGGATGACCGTTACTGGGTGGGGTGAGTGTATGAATTTCGGATGCAGATGCGGCTATTGCTTCCATGACAACGCCGACGAGCTGTACTTTAAGGCGCGAATTATGCCTGATCAGGACACCAATGAATTCTGGCAACTGATCGAAGACGCTGAAAAGCCGCACACCAAGGATGAACAGCATAACCTACACGGGAAACTCTACGATCTGCTGGAACGGTGCATCTACCAATGCCCCGAATGCGGCAGGCTGTTTTTGGAGAATGCCTCCGGCAGCCTGACAATGTTCACGCCGAACGATACCGCCGAACCGGAGCCGGAGGTGGACCGGCGTATGCTGATATCCGATCACGGCAAGAACTGGCGCGGTATTCTGTCCGGATACTGGTTTGATCCGAAGCCGGTATGGAAACCGTATCAGGGCATTATCAGAGTCCGGATTGGTGAGGATACCGAGACTTTGCAGGAATTGAACGATTTTGCGGAAATGGAGCGGCAGTTCCATGCAGTATTTGAGAAGCTGCGTGCCGAGGATCGTATCCACTATGCCGCGTTCCATGTCTATGAGCAGGGCGGTTCCAGATGTCTGTTCTCATGGAACAAATAAACGCTGATATCTGAATCAAAGGAGAAATATACTTGTCCGAACTGATTGAAAAGCTGCAAACCGAACACGATCTGACCGATACGGAATTGCTGACATTCCTGACCGAGCCGCAGCCCGAAGAACAGCTCTTTGCCGCTGCCGATGCCGAACGCCGCAGATATTACGGCGATGCAGTCTATCTGCGCGGACTGATCGAATTTACGAATTACTGCAAGAATAATTGCTATTACTGCGGCATCCGCGCAGGCAATCCTCATGCGGAGCGCTACCGTCTGACTGATGAACAAATCCTTGCATGCTGCAAGGAAGGCTATGCGCTCGGCTACCGCACCTTCGTTTTGCAGGGCGGCGAGGACCCTTACTATACCGATGAGAAAATCTGCGCGCTGGTCGCTGCAATCGCAAAGCAGCACCCTGACTGCCGCATTACGCTCTCAATCGGCGAGAAACCGCGCGAAAGCTATCAGCGCTATTATGATGCCGGTGCGCGGCGCTATCTGCTGCGCCATGAAACCGCATCGCCGGAGCATTACCGGATGCTGCATCCCGAAAGCATGTCGCTCGAAAACCGCAAGCGCTGCCTCCTTGATCTGAAAGCAATCGGTTATCAGGTCGGCAGCGGCTTCATGATCGGATCGCCCTATCAGACGCCGGAATATCTGCTTGCCGACATCCGCTTTTTGCAGGATTTGCAGCCCGCGATGATCGGCGTCGGTCCCTATATCACGCACAAGGAGACGCCCTTTGCCGATATGCCCTCGGGTGATCTGCATTTCAGTCTCAAAATCATTGCAATGCTGCGGCTGCTCTTTCCCAAAGCGCTGATTCCGGCGACAACCGCTTTCGGCTCCATGCATCCGCAGGGACGCGAACTTGCGCTGAAAGCAGGCGGAAACGTCATGATGCCGAATCTCAGCCCGACCGCCGTCCGGAAGCTCTATGACCTCTATGAGAACAAAATCTGCACCGGCGAGGAAGCTGCACAGTGCAGGGGATGTCTCGAACAACGCATCAAATCTGCCGGATACCGCATTGTTTCAGATGTCGGGGATTCTCTGGTGAAGTAATACGGTGACAGAAACAGCCGCTGAATCCGGCGTAAATGCTTGGATTCAGCGGCTTTATTTATTTTCTCAAAAAATGGCGTTTAAGAGAATGGTAATTCTGATTTATAAAATTACGTCTGCGGAAACAGTCTGACTTATCAATCACTCGGAATGCCGCCGTCCCTCTTTATACGCAGGATAGCGCACAGTGTACCATGCATTCGCCGCAGCTGACTGTCAGGATACCGCGGAATGCATAGGGCGGCAGCGGCAGAATCATCTCCGGCGGAACACCGCGGTCTACCTCTGCCGGAATCACCTCGCGCGGCTGCATGATATGTCTGCCGTTTTCATCGTCGATGCTGTATACAACCGGCTCCGTCACCGCGCACGCGGCACCGTCCGTCAGCAGCGGCAGGCGAATCACCGCTCCCGCAGGCAGATACAGCAATGCAGGTACTGTCAGCACAGGCTGCCCCTCCTGCACCGTCAGCATGAACTCCGGCAGGCGGTAATACCGGTCGCGGTACATCTCTGCATAGGTCTGCATCGCGCTGCGCTCCGCCTTCTGCTTTGCAAGCTCCGCACTCCAGCGGCGAATCTTCTCCGACGCATCCACGGCATGCGTTTCTGAATCATATTCCTTGGAAAGTCCCGCAAAAGCGCGGTTTTCCTCATACAGTGCATCATAGAAATTCTCAAATACAAGCGATTCCGGCTCGCACCAGAGCTGCCAGTCCGAGACTGCGCCCGGCCAGCATGCCGCACAGTATCGCCGCACCGCAAACTGCGCCGGATATTTCGCAATACAGCGGTTGAAATAGGTGCTCCATTCATCGAGCCCCTGCATCATGATATCCGGATATTCCGCAAGCATGTCAAGATACAGCTTCCGGTCGATAATCTGCGGCTGATGCGACGAATACTGCAATGTCGGCAGCGCGTTCGCACAGAGAAAATCACGCGTCCGGAACATGCTACGGTCATAGGATGTGTAATCGCCCTGCGTACCGCGCCAATGCCGGAGATCATAGCAATAGTATGCCTGATACCGCCCCGACCGCACAAAGAATTCCTGCGTTACCGGCACCAGCGGACGGTAATCGTCGTCCGTCATGATGAAAACATCATCAAGCGGCGCTTTCTGCATCAGCAGGCAGCGCAGATAGAAATTGCGCGTGGTATGATCCTCGGGCAGCGATTCGCCTGCAAGGAGCTGCTCATCCGTATAGAAATCAAGGCGGATTCTGCCCTGCCATTTCTCCTGCAATTCCGCGACATTCCGCTGCGGACAGATGACGAGCATCCGCTCAATAAACTGCATATGCGCATCGAGATACGGGAGCGTGCGCAGCAGATCGGCATTGCGCGCTGTCAGCACAACCATTTGCGTGACGCGGAGATCATCCGGCAGACTGCCCTCGTCTTTGCCGCAGCGGCAGAGCGCCGCGGTCATTTCCTCTGCGGCGGTATCCCATGTCCGCGGACGGTATGCAGCGATCTGTGCGCGCTTTTCCTGATATGCCGCATCATCGGCGGTCAGGCGGTCCACTGCTGCCAGCAGCGAATCCACGCTCGTATTGTCAAAATAATCCGCGAGACTGCCGCCGACCTCGCGCAGCACCGGTATATCCGAGGCAAGCACCGGCGTCCCGTTCATATACGCTTCGACAATCGGCAGACCGAAGCCCTCGTTTTTCGTCGGGAACGCGACCGCCAATGCATTGCGGTAAAGCGCCTGAATCGTTGCGTCGGAAGGTCCCTGCGCAAAGAAGAAATTGCGTCCCTTCTCCGGATGCTTTGCCATTTCCTTCGCAAATGCGTCCATATTCCAGCCGATTCTGCCGGCAAATACGACCTTGATGCCGCGCTTTGCCAGTTCCGGAACTGCATCCAGAAGCAGACGGTGATTCTTGCGCGGCTCAATCGTACCGACCATTAACAGATAGCGGTACTGCGGAAGCTGCTCCAGAAGCGCCGTATCTTCGTCCTCCGCGGCGGCTGCCTTCTTCGCAAAATCTGCGCCGAGCGGCACGACAGAGCATGCAGGTGCGTCGATTTCCAGTGTCTCACAGAGCGTATGCAGTGCGGATTTCGTCGCTTCGGCATTGCAGATGATATGATCGGCATATTGCAGAACAGCCGTCACCCACGAGAGAAACTGCCGCATCGTCTGCTCGTGAAAATACTGCGGATCGGTCACGGGGATCAGATCATAGAGATGCGGCACGACCGTGACGCCGTGCGCTTTCAGGTTCGGGAACAGCCAGCCGCGGTGCATCGGCATATTCCATGCACTGTCAATATCGAAGAAGACGGCGCCCGAAGGAATATCCTCCGGCGAAAGGATCTGCGGTCTGCCCTCGCCGTAGGGGCTGCCCGTTTTCTCCGTATAATAGCGGATAAATGCATCATGCGGCAGCACGCGCCATGCCGTCTGCGAGGGGAGCGTGCAGAGCAGCGTCACGGCGATGCGGTCGTTTTGCAGCATCCGCAGGACGATCTCCTTTGCCACGCGCTGAATGCCGGTCGTGAAGGGCGTCAGGCAGAGACGCGACAGATCAATATAGATATGTGTCATCTGCTTACTCCTTTCCGGCGATTTTCTTTGCCAGCTTTTGCAGCGACCGCGGCATATGCTGATACATTTTCACCAGACGCTCCGGCAGTGCCTGCGACGAGATCAGCAGATTCTGCTGCGGCTCATCCTCTGCGAGCATCAGCGGACATCCGGTCAGCGGGATGCGATGCTTCTGATACTCCGCCGAGGTAATGATCGTTTTCAGCACAGATGTCCGGAATTCCTGCTCCGGCTGCGAAAACTGTGCCTTCCAGACATCCAGCGACGGCGCATCGACCGGACGTCCCAGCAGCAGCAGATATGCCGCTTCGAGAAAATCCGGATTGTTCAGCGCTGCCATTGCGGGATAGCTGACCGCATCCGGTGCTGCCGCCGTCAGAACCGAGAATACCGCCTCCGAACAGGGCATCTGCCGCCCTGCCGCCTGCATCCGTTCCGCCGCAAGACCGTACAGTCTGCGCGCCAATTTATCATCTGTATATTTCATTCGTTCGCTCCGTTTTCATGCGGCAGATCACTCCGCCGGTGCCATATCAATATTGCCGCTGTTGATATCCGAACGCGTAATCTGCACGCGCATCGGCATACCGAGCGTATAGGTCACGCCGCTGCCCTCTGCGTGAATCGAGAAAAATCCGTCATAGGTATAGGCATCGGTCGTCAGCGCATCGAGCGGAACCATACCCTCCGCCGTATTCGCAAGCATGACATAAATGCCGAATTCCGTCAGTCCGGAAATCACGCCGTCAAATACCTCACCGAGATGCTGCTTCGCCCATTCCGCACGGTAACGGTCGTCACAGTCGCGCTCCAGCTGCATCGCACGCTGCTCCGTGCTGCTGCCTGCAAGCGCCGCCGCATTCGCAAACTGCCGTGCGTTCTCCGGCTTTTCTCCCGAAAGATACGCCGTCAGGATGCGGTGAATCGCAAGGTCGGGATAGCGGCGGATCGGCGACGTAAAATGCGCATAATCCGCGAGCGCAAGCCCGAAATGTCCGACCGGCTCCGTTTCGTAATCCGCCTTCGCCATACTGCGCAGCACCATTTGATGCACGGCAGGTTTCAGCGGACTGTCTGCCGCATTTTTCAGCACCTGCGCATAATCCTTCGGGCGCGGTGCATCGAGCGCCGGATGCTTGATGCCGAGCCGGTCGAGTGCCGATGCAAGCCGGATCGCCTTTTCCTCCGGCGGCTGCGCATGGACACGGTATACAAACGGCAGCGATTTCGACTTTGCAAGCCGTGCCGCCGCTTCATTCGCAAGCAGCATGCATTCTTCAATCAGCTCCTCGCCTGCATCACGGTTCCGCGGCGCAACATCCGTACAGATGCCGTTTTCATCGAGCACAAATGCGCTCTCCTCTGCCTCAATCGACGGCGCGCCGCGCTCTGCACGCGCTGCAAGCCGCTTTTCGCGCAGTTCATTCAGAATCAGAAGCGCGTGCTTGACTGCCGCGTACTTTTCTTCAATCTCAGGCGATGCCGTTCCGGCAAGCAGCGCATTGACCTCGCGGTATACGCCCTTGACCGCCGAACGGATTACCGTTTTTTCAAAGCGATAGCTGATAATCTCGCCGTTTTCGTCCAGCTCCATGAGCGCTGAAAACGCCAGCCGGTCTACATCCGGATGCAGCGAGCAGATGCCGTTGCTCAGTGCCTTCGGGAGCATCGGAATCACCTGATCGGCATAATAGATACTCGTGCCGCGCGAGATTGCCTCCTTGTCCAGCGGGGAATCCTGCTGCACATAATGCGAAACATCGGCAATATGCACGCCGAGACGGTAGCCCTTTTCCGTCTTCGCAATCGAAATCGCGTCGTCAAGGTCCTTCGCATCCCAGCCGTCGATTGTGAAAATGATATCCTCGGGCTCACGCAGATCGAGTCTGCCGTTCAGCTCCTCATCGGGGATGCCGCGCTGCTCCAGCCGCTCCGCCTCGGCGAGGACATCGGGCGGGAACTCCGTCGGGACGCCGCTGACGATCACCAGCGCTTCGGCACATGCACGCGCGGATTCTGCGCTGCCGAGCGAGACATCCACGCGGACCGTATGCTCGGAATGCCGTGCGCCGCGCGCTGTCACGGTCGCAAGCACCTTGTCGCCGATATGTTCCGTCCAGTCGGCTGCATTCTCAATCCGCAGCGGCTGGCGGCAGAGCGAATCCGACAGGAAACGCAGCTCGCCGGAATCCTCGATCAGCATGCCGGCGGTCTGCACCGATGCGGGCGTAATGATAACCTGTACGGCGGCTTCCGGCGTCCCGCCGCGCTCGCCCGTCGGCATCAGCAGAACCAGATCGCCCGGCATCGCGCCCTTTAAGTCTCTGCCCGCAATGAACACTTCCCTTTCATCCGCTTCCCGCTTTGCAAAGCCGAAGGTCCGGCTGATGCGCGAAATCACGGCGCGGTACATGCCCGCAGCCGCTGCCATGGCATACCCGTTGCGGCGCTCGGCGATCACGCCCTCTGTAATCAGCTTTTTCAGTGCGCGCAGATAGGCTGCCTGTCCTCTGCCGCGGCACTTTGCTGCAAGGTCAGCCCGCGAAACCGGTCTGCCGTTCGCTTTATTCAGAAATGTTGTAATGCGGTTTGCAAAATGCGTGATCTGCTCCTCGGAGACCTGCACACCTGCAAGCTCCTCATACTCCTTTTTGGAACGCACAGCGCCCTTGCGGTCGGCTTTTTTCATGCTGCTGCGCGCTTTCGGCTGATGTGAATGTCTGCGTCCTGCCATGATGATGCTCCTTTCAGCGTTTGATTTCAGTGTATACATATCAAAGATATTATACCATGATATCGCAGAAAATGCAACCGCCTTTCATACAAAGCACAAGCGCGTCATGAAAAGGAATGGAACGATGCAGCGCGGAACGGTACTGTGAGAAATATATCACATTGCACAAAAGGATGCAGCGTATTTTGTGCGTCTCTCCAAAAGTGATATATTTCTCACTTTCCACTTGACAAGCCGCAGATACTGTGATATAATTGTCACAAGAAGTGATAAATATATCACTCGGAAAGGTGGATATATGATGAAACAACAATCTCCGAAAAAGCAGGAAACAATCAAATCCCTGCGCTCCTATCACGCAACCGTCGCGGTGCTCTCCGCCCTCGGCACACTCGCTGTGCTCTTTCTCGACAACTGGTCGGAAATCATCGTCTGGCTGCCGATTGCCGTCGCCGTGTTCTTCGACGGCAAATACGAAAAAGCCGATGAGCTCGCAAAGCAGAATCTCGGCAAAGCCAATACGCTGACCATGTGGATTCTCTTTACGGTATTCGCCGTGATCGGCATGTTTGCACGGAACAGCGCCATTCCCTCTGCGGTTTTCATTGTCATCATCTTTGCCGCGCTTGCGATCCGGAGCATCTGCTTCCTGCTCATGGACACGCCCTTCGGGAACAAGGAGGGAACCGATGCCTGAGCTGCTGACAAAAATCCGCGAATACCGTGCCAGAACCGGCATGAGTCAATCGGAGCTCGCAGAGCTGACCGGCGTCCGGCGCGAAACGATCATCCGGCTTGAAAAGGGGCAGTATAATCCCTCGCTCAAGCTCGCTATGGATATCGCGCGCATTTTCGGAACCACGGTTGAGGAGCTTTTTTCCTTCACCGATCAGAAATAAGCAAAGGGATGCCGGATCAGTCCGGCATCCCTTTCTGCGCATTATGATGTTTTTTATCTGCTGTACCGAACGCCGTTGATCTCTACGGCTGCGATCTCAGACACCTTATGAATGATCGTCGCAGTTTCGTCATCATAAGGGGCATCGTGTGCCAGATACTCCCTAATATCGGTGCCGACGAGCCCGGTGACAGCGCGAAGATTTTCTTCCGTGCCGTCGTTGTAGATCAGTTTATAGGTTGATTTGTTCTCGCCTACAGCTTCGTAGTCTTGATACGGCAAGGGTCGTATTAGTTCAAAATCCGAGAGCCATACCTGTTCGCCGTTTTCCGCAGTCATCGTACAGCAGTCACAGTTCTGCGTAAAATCGAACGAAATGATCATGCCGTCCAGCAGTTCTCTGCCTGCCTCTTTCGATGCATAAGATGCATAATAATAATCTGTTTCATCAGGCATCGCAAAACGCATATACAGTGTTTCGCCGTTCCAGTCTTCTGTATTCGGGAATCTGATCTCATACCGGCACTGGTTCGACGGCAGGTCTTCATCCTTCCACATACTCATGTAGCCGTAGCCCGAAAGGAACTTGCCGTCATATGTTCTTTCCTCCAGTTCTTTCAGATCTCTTTTAAGTGCAATACCATTTGCATCACAGACGATCTCCGGCATAAAACCGTAGTCATGCGGAAATGTGTACGCGGAGTCAAGCGCCTCGATCGTGACAACTGCAAGCGCAGAATGCCCATCATAGAGCATAGTGTCAATCGTCAAAGTCGCCTTGTCATTCGTAAAGCTCTGCGGTGCGGAATAGCCATATTCCATCAAAATCTGCTCGCCGGTACAACCCAGATATTTTTGCACGGATTCCCTGTGATACACCGAATATGCATACGCAGCGCCCGTCATGAGCACAACCGCGGCACATGCCGCAGCAGCCGCGCCCAGAATGCGGTGTTTCCTGCGCGTCTGCCGGATCATGCCGTACTGACCGGCAGCAAGAACCATATCCTCATCAATCATGCCGATTGCATCGGTCAGTGTTTCGTTTTTCATAGAAAGCCCTCCTTTGTCAGCATTTCGCGCAGCTTTTTTCTGGTCCGGAAGAGCATGGATTTCACTTTGCTCTTTGTACATCCGAACTGCTGCGCGATCTCCTCAATCGTATGGAAATACCAGTATCTGCATATAAACGCATTCCGCTCCGCCGCCGGAAGATTCCGGAGAAACCGGTTGATATACTGCGCAAGCTCCTTCGCTTCCAGTGTCTGCTCCACATTCTCGGCAGACCGCACACATCCGCTCAGTTCCTCGAGTGCAAGCGCTGTTTCGCCGCTGCCGCGTTTTGCCGTATATGCCGTGCGGAGCCGTTTCAGGCAGAGCATGCGCGTGATTCTGCCGATATAACCCGTCAGCGTTTCCGGATGATTCGGCGGAATACTCCGCCAGACGGCGAAAAACGTCTCGTTCACAACCTCCGCCGCATCCTGTTCGCTTCGCAAGATATGACGCGCAATCTGCATGCAGTAACCGTTATATTTTTTGTCCGTCTCCGAAACAGCACGTTCGTCCCGCTGCAAATACAGCGCGATAATCTGCGAATCGTCCAAAGCATTCCCTCCTCTGCTTTTGTATCAGGAGCTCCTGTTATTATAATTCCCGAAAACAGTACGCGGTTGCACAGAATAAAAATATTTTGAAAGAAAGCAGGCAGATACCTCCGCATATGAAGTATCTGCCTGCGATTGATTCGGATTGTATGTTATCTCGCATTCAGGCGGGCGCTGCCTCCTGCCACGAGATATTTTTCAGCGTGACTGTGTGTTCACCTGCGGATGCAGCATCGCCGAGCGCACCGAGCTGGAATTTCAGGTCGGCTGCCATATCCGACGGGAATGTCACCGTCAGATCATAATGCGTCTGCTCCGGCGTCAGCGCGATGGTCTTTTCGAGATACCGCGTATATGTGGCATCCTCCGCCGTCACAAGCATCTCACGCGCCGCCGTCGAGGACACATCGAACGAAAGCGTATAGGCTTTGCCCGCCTGCACCTGCTGCGCCCGAATCAGACCCATGACGCCGTAGGGCAGTGTGCCGGTGCTGCGCACGGTGATCTCCGTTTCGCCGTCGCGGTTATGCAGCTCCGCCTCGGCACCCTCAATATATGCCTCCAGCGGCAGCGACGTCACCGCTGTCGGCTGCATCTGTTTGCCGTCCAGCGCATAGACACGCACATAGTCGATATCAAAATGCCGTTCGCCGTCCGCAAAGGTATTCGGGTCGCCGTAAATGCCGTCCACGCCGTCAAAATGCCCGCCGACCGCCAGATTCAGAATCAGATAGAAATTCTGATCGAACGGCGCCGGATAGGCGTGTCCTGCCGAGAACCATTCCGTCTGCGTGCTGTAGAGGCTGTCATCGACATACCAGCGAATTTCGCCGCGCTCCCATTCAATCGCATAGACATGCCAGTCCGCAGACGAGCTGCCGGCAGGAAATTCGTAATTGTTTGTCAGATAGGTATTGTTCGGCCAGACATCGCCGAAATGAATCGTTCCGCAGATTTTCTCCGGCGTACTGCCCCAGCCCTCCATAATATCAATCTCGCCGGACGCCGCCCAGCCGCCGTAAACACTGTCCTCGGGCAGCATCCAGATCGCGGGCCAGAGCGATTTTCCAGCATCGCAGCGGGCACGCACCTCGACTCTGCCGCCGCAGGCAGAGAATTTATGCTGCGTGCTGAGCCGCGCCGAGGTATATTCATAGCTGCCCTGCACTGCATCCGTATAGTCCTCATGCCGTGCCGCAATCGTCAGAATACCGTCGTGCACGGCCGTGTTTTTGTCGGTATAAAACTGCTGTTCATTGTTGCCCCAGCCGCCCGTGACATAATTGCCGTTTGCATCGAGCTTCCAGTTGCCGAGCTCATATGACCATTTGCTTTCATCAAGCGCGGTGCCGTCAAATTCGTCGCTCCAGAGCAGTCCCTCCGGTGCATCCGGCGTCTGCGGATTCAGGAGTATCCGCTTGAGCATCGTCAGATCGGCAGCGCTCAGTACGCCGTCCTTGCTGAGATCAGCCTGTTCCGCGGCGCCGTCCGGCAGCGTACCGGATGTCAGCAGCCAGCCTTGCAGAAGCGCAATATCCTTTTGATCTGCGGTGCCGTCTGCATTGAGATCACCGGTCACGGCAGCATCCGCAGCCGAAACAGGCGGCAGAACAGTCAGCGCACACAGCAGCATTGCCGTCAGGATGCACAGCATCTTTGTTTTCATCATGGTATCCTCCGTAATCAGCGATAACAGCGGTCAGCATAATACATAGACTTTCTCTGTGCCGCGCAAAAAAGGACCGTGTGCTTCATAATGTATTTCTTCGCATACGCCGCCGCAGATCCAGACCTCTATGACGCACGGTCCGCCTCCATGCTCAGAAGCACAATCGTTTTTGATTTCAAATACATGGTTGAGCCTATACTGCTCAACGCCCAAATAACCGCCGATCAATGCCGCAGAAGCCCAGAGTATACACAGCATTATTTTAATCGGTTTCTTTCTGATATGCAAAATGATTTGCAGCAGTCCTGCCGCAGCGCCGATGGCTATGAGCAGGGTAACCGGTTCGCGTATCCAGACGCGAAGCGTCAGATCCTTCCCGACCAGATTTTCTGTCATGCGCACAAATACCGCAAACAGAACCGCTGTCCAGAACAAAATACATTTTATGAGTATCAGCGTTGTTTTCTTCAGGATTTCCAGCAGCACCCTCAGCTTTCCTTTTTTCATCATGGCATCCTTCGAAATCATCGGTTATATATGGCTTTTGATATATTCCGCGCAGCGCGCCGCTGCCTGCTCGCCGTATTCGCCCTGAAAATAATGATCGGCGCCCTGCACCGTCACAATTTCAGCAGACGGGAAGGTTTTGGCAGCAAGCTCAAAGTATTCGGGGCATTCGGTACCGAGACAGTTTTCCGTGCCAAGGAAAATCAATACATCTTTATCACACTGCGGCATCATCGAAAAGATATCGACCGACTGCATATCAATCACAAACTGTCTGCCGACAACCGTATTGTATTTTCCGGAATCATAGATCACTTCCGGAACCTGCGAGAGATCGGGGTCCTCCGCCCGCGCATAATCGGGATAGGCAAAGCTCGGCTCAATCAGCATGATGCCGCTGATCGCCTGCGGGCGGCTGCATCCGACATAGGTGCTGACGAGACCGCCGAGACTGTGCCCGAAGAGAAAGACATGCGCCGTATCGAGCTGCGGAATCTGCGGCAGCGAATCTAGCACCGCATTGAGATCGGCGGCTTCCGTCAGAACAGAGCTGTCCTGCAATTCGCCGTCACTGCGGCTGCGCCCGACCGCGCCCGTGAAATCGAAGATCAGGCAGGCACAGCCGTTCGCCGCAAAATATGCCGCCTCATCCGAATAATAGGTATAGGACGCCGTCTGTCCGGATGCAATCACCGTCACCGGAAACGGTCCGTCGCCCTCCGGCAAATGAAGCTGCCCGTAGATTTTCAGCCCGTCCCGATAAAAATAATATTCCTTGCGGTTGTCGTTCCCGCTGATCAGCTCCGGTGCGCCGGCTGTATATGCAAATGCATCCGTGACCGGAAACTGCGCGGACGTTTCCGCAGCAGACGATTCCGGTGCAGGGGATTCTGCCGTTCCGGAGGAGCTTTTATCTGCACAGGCTGTCAGAACCGTCAGACAGAGCAGTGCGGGGAGTATTCTGTGAAGGATGCTTTCATGCTTCATGCCGCATCTCCTTTCTGATTCAGGGGATAGCAATATCGTCTTATTTTGTCTTGCTTTTACCGGCAAGCGTCAGTGCAGATGCAAGGAGCAGACAGCATCCGCCGCATGCCATATACACATTCTTTTTCATAATAAATGCCGCGGAAACGAAAATCAGCGCCAGTACATAAATAATACCGATGATCACGGTTATCGCTTTCATAATATCCTCCGTTGCTGAAATGTATGGTGAATCTTGTGGTATATACAGAATCATTTGCTGCCGGTATATTGCTGATGCAGCCGCTTAAACTGTACCCTCCCGCAGCAGCGCAGCCAGCAGATCGTCCGGTATTCCGCGCGGTCCGCGGACGGATGCGACGCCGTAATCGCGGAGCCGTTCCAGCGGGAACTGCGTCTGCGGATAGCGCGCCAGCAGCTTCAGCCGGACAACCTTTTCCATTTGCAGACCGCCCTGATTGAAATGATACGGAATATTGATCTCTGTCACCTCGCAGGCATAGGTCACGGCGCCGATCGGTTTGCCCTCATAGATATAGAGCGTATCGCCGACGATGAATTTTCCGCTCTGCTTCCACAGGCTTTCTCCTGTGACGGCAAGCGTCTCTGCAAGATTCTCATATTTCGGATTTGCCGGAACAAGCCACGCCTTCGGCTCTGTCCGCGGATGTTTTCCGCTGCTGCCGCCGGACACCGTTGCATAGCTCATTTTCAGCGCTGCCGTCACGCGCTCCAGCGGCACGGAGCCGTCCAGCAGAATCGAAATCCAGCTGTTTTTGTTCATGTGATACGCGGGGAAGAAGCCCTTTTGCAGCACGACCGACCCGAGCATCATCGGATCGCATTTGACGTTCAGGATATCGCAGATTTCTTCCGATGTACCCGTCACCTTGCAGCGCGGTACCGGCATAATCAGCCCGTACCACTTGCCGTTCGGGCAGCGCAGCACCGCACTCTCCGGCGTCCGCTGCCACGGATAATCCGGCACGGTCTGATAGGTCTCTGCGGCAAATTTCAGAATGCTCTGCCGCTCTGCATAGGTTGTTTTCATGCGGCGATCCTCCCCCTTTTTTGTCTCATTATAACACAATTTCACGCAAAGTGCAATGGGAGAATGAGAAAAAGGAGGAAGGAACGGCAGGACGTGGTTAAGCGGGAATTATTATAATAAAGAGGTATCCGCTCTGCGGAGCGCAACGAGGGCTCTGCCCTCGAACCGCGAGCTTTTGAAAACTCCCATTTCAGAAAAATGTTGCTAGGATAAATCAGAATTTTCCGGTAGAACCGGCAGCCGTTTTGCTTCGCCTTTCTTTCGCTGATTATGTGTAAAATTTCGTTGCTCAGTTCATTTGGGGCGGCTCTCCGCCGCCGCTCAGTTAGGCGCAGCCCTTGCAGATATCACAGTCAAGCACTTGTCTGCGTACAAAAGACGAGCAGTGTTCTTGGGGGTAATATTGTTTGATTTCGTTGTGAATATGGATGCGGGCACTGCCCGCCCTGTTGACATTTGCAGGTAAATATGCTATACTTGTACCGGATAAAATATCTCAAAAAGGAGTATGAGCGATCATGTGCAATCTGCTGTCCGCCGCATTCTATATTGATCCGACAACCACAAACTATGTAATTCAGATTCTGGTCGGTGTCGCCGTCGCTGTCAGCGCGGTGATCGGTATTTTCGGCAATAAGCTGAAACGTCTGCTGTTCAAAAAGAAATCCGGCGATGAAACACCTGCTGCGGAGCTCGCCGGCAGCAAAAATGAAAAAAAGGATATCAGCGCCGCCGAGCTGCTCGCCGACGATTCCGATGAAACAAAAGGCTGATTCCCCGAAAATCTCCAGTATAGAATCAAAAGTCCCTGCATACGCTATGCGGGGACTTTGTGTTTTGTGACCGGAATCTGCACAATCATGTCGGTTTTGTGACAGAATGTGAAACCTGTCAGAAAATTAGCACTCTCCTATTGACAGTGCTAATCCAATGTGCTATAATAGCCTCAGAACAAAGGAACCGGCGCAGGCGCCCGGGAACCTGCACCAAGTCCCGTTGCTCATAAACCGATCTGCACAATGAGTAAAAGGAGGACTGACCTATGTTATTCCCAAGCATTTTCAGAGATAATTTCACGGACGGCTTCTTCGGCAATCCGTTCGGATTCGACCATGCATCCATCAATGCCATGAAAACCGATGTCAAGGAGACCGCACAGGGCTATCAGCTCATGATCGACCTGCCCGGCGTGAAAAAAGAGGATATCCGCGCGGAGCTGAAGGACGGCTATCTGACCGTCAGCGCGACCACTGCGCAGAATCAAGACGAACAGGATTCTGACGGCAATTATATCCGCAGAGAGCGCTATACCGGCTCGTTCAGCCGCAGCTTCTATGTCGGCGAGGATGTCACCGAAACAGATATCAAAGCGAAATTTACCGACGGCGTCCTGAATCTGGAAATCCCGAAAAAGGAGCCTGTCCCGAAAATTCCGGAGAAAAAGATCATTGCAATCGAAGGATAACTGCCATGCAGTCAAAACGCTGCTGTACCGAAACCGGTGCAGCAGCGTTCTGTTTTATCCGCAATATGAGAGATCACTCTGTTTCGACGATATGCAGCTTGGCGCTCGGCGCAATATACTTATAATTCTTCTCATGCACCGTTACCTCGTTTTCCGCGCAGGACTGCGTGAATGCATCGAGCTTATTCTGCCAGAGATCGTTGTGCACCTGATTCTCCCAGCCGGTGCCGTCATTCGTTCCCTCGAAGAATGCGAGAATTGCCGCGGAGCTGCGTGCAGAAACGGTCATGTCGCCGTGCTGCCGTTCGCGGTCAAATGCCCACGCCGCAATCTCATCACCGTAGGTCGTGCTGGAGGCGGAATAGCCGGTCACAAGGCCGCCGTTTGCATAGGTCGCAACATCCTCCGAATATTCGCCCGCGAGCTCCGCAAAGGTTCCCGACGGGTCATCCGAAGCATTGACCTCTTCCTGTAAATCATCTATAATGGCAACGGTATTGTCGATGCCGTCAAAATCCGCTGCGGACATATAAATCACACGGAAATCCACTGTTTTCGATTCATCCGCCGCAGGCTCGTCGCGCAGCATATAGACCGAAGCATAGCAGTAATCCTCACGCGGCAGGACATAAGTTTCGCCTTGCTTTGCGCCGCCCTTGATCCAGTTCTGCACATCCTCCGGAAATTCCCGAATCGCCTGTGTCTGCGTCAGGTCGGCTGCCATCTGCTCCGCCTCGGCGCGCTCCACGCCCTGCTCCTTCGTCAGATAGCGGTAAACATAGTCCGTGAATTCCTGCTGCGATTTGCATTCGCCGAGGGCATTTGCGCGTTCAATCGCCGCATCATGCTCGGCATAATCTCCGGTGATGATTCCCTCCGGATCCCACGGGAAGGAATATGCGAGCACGCTGGCGGTCAGGTATTCCTCCTGATGCGCCTGATAATAGGAATTGACCTCGTCATCCGTGACCGCGATCCGTTCCTTCGCCGCCTGCCGGTAGCTCTCCGCAAGGATCGTCAGGCGCGTGGCGGATTCCAGATCATCGCTGCGCACACCCTTCTGATAACGCGAAAGGTCTGCCGCTTCCATGATGCGCTGCACATCTGCCTCGTCCTCCGCACTCAGGACATAGCCCTCTGCATAGGCGGATTCGGCAAGCTGGAGATTGTTCCGCACGGTGCTCATGGTATTGTCAATGAACAAATCATACCACGTTACGCCGTTGCTGTACTCCTGCTCCTTGAGCGAGACCTTCGGGTCATAGGTTGACATATCGCTGTTCTGCGCAGCATATTTGAGATAGCTGTCGGCGCACTGCCGGAAATAACAGGCGAACATCGCCGCCGTCACCTCATAATGCTCCGTCTCCGCAATCACCTTGTTCCGCAGTGCTCTGCTGCCGGTATTGCGCCAGATGCAGACACCGCCGATCAGCAGCACCGCTGCACCGATACCGATGCCCGCGATTTTCAGCGTCTGCTTCTTCTGACGCGCCTGTTCGGCGAGCTTCCGCTGCGCTTCCTCCGCAGCACGGCGCGCTGCCTGTTTTTCAGCGATTTTCTGCTTTGTATTCTGTTTCTGATTCTTACCCATAGTCTGAACCGGATTCCTTTCCCTGTTTCTGTTATTCTTCTGTTTCATGTTCCGGCACTGCCAGCATCGCCTGCAAGCCGTCCTCTGCCGTAATCGTTTCCGTTCCGCAGAGAATCAATACCTGCGCATAATTCCCGTCCGTCAGCGCACGCCAGTCTGTTTCGTTTTCTGCACATGCCGGCAGATTGACCGCCGTAATCATCCGGTAATGCTGCATCAGAAACGGAATCATGCTGCTCCCGCAGCGGTCTGTCAGCAGCAGAAGATCCCTGCTGCTCTGATTCTCTGTTTCAATGCGCAGAACCCGCTCTGTTTCCAGCGCAAAAACCTTTTCCGGATGCTCCTTCGCTTCCGGCAGGTCTGTCAGAAAATAGCCTGTGAGCACGGTACAGCCGTCCGGACGGAGCACCGTCACACGCTGCGTCTGCGGTTCTCCGACGCTTTCATAGAGATCGACCGTATCCGGCATCAAATCATAAAAATGACTGCGCTGCGAAAGTGCACCGTAATAACGGCAGCTGAAATGCGAGACATTGAAATGATCATAACCGTATGCATTGAATCCCAGCTTGCGGATCGCGGAACGGTAGACACAAAATGCGCCGTAGCCCGTCCAATGCGAATCGGTCCGGTAATAGATATAGTTTTCACGTTCGCCGGAAAGCCAGCTCGCGGCTTCAATCCAGAGAACGGGCTCCTGCAATGCTTCTGAAAATGTCCGCAGAATCTGATGCTCATTCGTCAGCGGCGCGGCATCGGAGAGCATATCACCGTAAATACCGGCAGATGTCGGCACGGCGAGCATGTAAACCGAGCTGCCTGCCGATGCGGCATACAGATTGACCGCCTCCGCCGCGGCAAGGACGGTATCCTGCTTCGGCTCCGCCAGATGCGGCAGCAGACGTTCCTCCGTGACATAGACCGAGCCGAGGCGGTCATTCCCGAGCATCAGCGAGAGCCGGTCATGCGCGCGCAGCAGCGGCTGCCAGACCGGATGCTCTGCGGCTTCCGCACCGTTTCCGCTGATCAGCGCGCAAACTGCAAATACGGCGGTCGCCGTCCCGAGAATCCATGCAGAGAGCGTGCCGGAGAAGAGATGCGCCTTCCGGTGCTTCTGCTCAGCCATGCCGCAAGCCCTCAACATCCGAAAGATCGAGCACCTGCATATCGCGGAACCATTCCGTCTGCTGCATGTGAATCGCCTTTGCAAAGCCCTGCGCTTCTTCGGTCTGCGGGATGCGTCCGGCAATGAACCAGAGCTGCCGCTCCACCGCTTCACCCGCCGCAAGACACATCAGCATTCTGCCGAGCCCGTGCCTGCGGTATTCCGGCAGCAGCAGCACATTGCTGACAACCGCACATTCCGGCTTGTCTCCGACGGTCTCCGCCTGCATTTCCAGCAGTCCGACGGGTTTCTGCTCATCATACAGCACGAAGAGCGTATTGCCTGCGTGCAGTGATTTTTCATAGGAATCCGCACCGTCCGGCAGCAGTGCAGAAAGCGGTTCTGCCGCCCAGGCGGTCAGCGTCAGATCTGCCTGCTTCAGCTTATGAAAACGCAGCATATGCTTTCCTCCTTTTGCATGTGATACCTCTCTATCATACCACAAAATCAGCCTTTTGTAAAGCGGTTTGCCAATAATTAAAAATGAGAAACTGCACCCAGCCGGTGATGCGGATATCCGCAATTTCTCTTTTCTGATTCCATCCCTCGCATTCTTGCAAAAGGGTCTTGACAATTCAGGGAATCTGTGCTATAATAATCAAGTGTCAAAACGGGCTCGTAGCTCAGCTGGGAGAGCGCCGCGTTCGCAACGCGGAGGTCGAGGGTTCGATCCCCTTCGGGTCCACCAGCAGGCAATGCCTGCATCCAATCTCACTCCCATACAGAACTGTATGGGAGTGATTCATTTTCTGCAAGCTGATCGTTTTTGTATGACAGTCACAATCTTAGATGCGTAACCGGAAAGGCTGCGCATTTTTTATTGATACAAAAAGCATGTAACACTCCCCGCCTTTCCTTCGATTATATTGATAGAGCACGGGCTTGACTTTGCCCGCTCGATATGTTATCATGAAAACAGGCAGATATGCCGCAAATATGAAAGATTGGCAGGTGAACACAATGAAACAGATGAAAGCGATGGCAGCGCTGCTGGCTGCCGTCACGGCGCTGCTTCCGTTTGCAGCGAATGCACTGACCGTGCAAAATGTTTCCGCTGTGTCCGCAGAGGAAACCGGCACAGTCAGCGAACAGAAGAAATGGCTCCCGACAGATTTTGAATCGGCTGTTGAATTCCGCAACACCTACGGCGCGACACATATCGCTGACGATACGGTCTGCATCGTACTCCGGAAGGAACAGGAGGTCGTGCTCGACGGGAATACGGCATTTCTCCCGCGGTATGAGGTGATCACAACGAAGGGCGTCATGTCGCTCAGCTACAACACGGGCTTCGGGGATATTGACAGCAGATATTCCTATGAAGTACGGCTCTATCATCCGACGGAACCCGGCGAATTCCGCATCGCACTGCGGGATAACGGCGAGGAGACTGCTGCATATACCTTTGCAGTGGACAATGAAATGCATGTCCGCGAGACGGATCTCTGCGGCTGGCTGCCGGACTGCTATACCGAATTCAAGGATTATGTCAAGCAGAACGGCGCAGTCTCGGTGCATGAAAATCATGTTGTGTTCTGTCAGGAATGCGGCGTCGGCACCGCTTACAGCTGGAAGGAAGCCGACAAGGAATATGAAGAATATCTCAAATACGACGGCATACACGGCTGCTCACTGGAACAACCGGTTCCGGTTGAAGGCGGTTCCTCGCAGACCATTCAGTTATACACCGCGGTGAAGGAGGGCAGCGCAAAGATCAGCTGGAATCTCGGCTCCTATGCGCTGAATAATCCCGAAATCACCGAAACGCAGACCGCCGACTGCGCCGTTCTGGAAAACGCAGAGACCGTTCTGCTTTCCGATAAGGCAAGAATCCGCTTTGAAGATATGGATACCGGTGCACTGCTGGATTTCCCGAGTGCGGAGGTTCCGGTCAATCTTTCGCCTGAGATTGCTTTCAAATCAGCGGCGGAAGGCACCTATGCATATGTCGATCTGGCTCTGCGCGCAGACAGCAATCCGTATTTCTGGGATATTGCCGAATTCAAAGACGCTGATATTTTTCAGATGAACCTGAGTGAAAGCCAGATCCCGAAGGGCTATACGCTGCCGGAAGGCTATGTCACAATCCGCTACTATGACAACGGCGCAAAGGATATCATCTACCGGCTGAAAAAGGCTGCGGCACCGGTGGAACAGTATTCTGCAACAATCACGCTGCTTGACCGTGATACCGGCGAACTGATTCCGGAGGAGATTCTTGCAGCGCATCCGTTCCAGCTCGGGACGGATATCCGCATCAAGAACCCTGTCAATCCGGAAGAATACATGATGACCGGTCCGATCTATCTTATCATAAAAAATCCGTATACCGTGCAGGACAGTCTTGCAAAGTTCTATCAGACCGCAGATGCATTCAGCTTCGTCTGTGACGATCAGCCGGAGGTCACGGTGCATGATGACGGCTCTATGGACATCGTATTCAAAACGAAGCTGAAGGTTTCCGGCGATGCAAACGGCGACGGCTTCTTCTCGATTGCCGATGTGGTCGCGCTGACAAAGTGGCTGACAGGCGAATCGACTGACTCGCTCGGCAACTGGGCGAATGCAGATTTCTGCATAGACAACAAACTGACTGCCGCCGATCTGAGCCTGATGAAGCAGAAGCTGCTTGCGAAGATTGCAGAGTATGCATCTACGGCAAAGGCAAAGCCCGTAACAATCAATATCCAGCGGACGGGCGGATACGGCGGCGTCAATGAGGAATGGAATCTGACGCAGGAGGACGGCAAATGCATTCTGAGCCGTTTGGACCGTCGCCTGAGTGCGCCGCAGCCGAATTCTGTCACGGCAGAAATTCCGCCAGTATCGTACAATGAGATCATGTCGCTGGATTATGACCAAATCATCGCATCGTATGATGAAAGCCGCCAGACCTTTGCAAGGGATGCATTCTATTTCAATACTGTCATCACATATGACAACGGCACGGAAAAGACAACAAAGGCGAATATGTCAGACATCATTGCATATTTTGATAAGCTGCTGGAGCAGTATCGGGAAAAGGCATAAAGCAAAGCCGCTTCAATCAGACATTGGCGCTGATTGAAGCGGCTCTTTTATGATGCAAATTCGGGCAATTCTGATCTGATCAGCGTGCCGTGTGCATGGCGATCTCAACGGAATCCATAAACTGTCCCATAGACTGATTGAAGCGCTTGTAATCCGCCTGCGCAAACTCCGCAGTCGCACCGGCAACCGTTGCTCTGACCGTCACGGTCTGATTGAAAAACGCAAGCATCACCGGTACGCCGAGCTGCTCCGACATGCCGCGGATTGTCAGCCTGCCTGCCTCCGCCAGCGACAGAATCGCATCCTCGCTGCTGATGTTTACCGTCTCATCATCGACCAGAATCTCCGGATTGACCAGATTCCGCCAGAGCAGCCGTGCTGCCTGACAGATCGAACCCCAGCCGGTCGGATAGGCAAGCAGCCATTCAGAGAACAGCCAGCCATTTTGTTCTTTTACATCTTTCAGTGTCATATGCGGTCTCCCTTATTTTGCATTCTCCACGCGGAAGGCGACAGAGCGCTTGAGATAATCGAGATATGCGTCATCGCGGCACATAGCCTTACCGATATCATCCGACAGCTTTGCGACAGGTCTGCCGTTGACATATTGCAGCTTGATGACGATATTCAGCGCGGTCTCCTCGGTATCATTCGAGCAGAAGGTGCCGATGCCGAAGGAGACCTTCGTCTTCTCGCAGAAATAGTCATAGAGCTTCTGGGCGCGGTCGAAATCGAGGCTGTCGCTGAACAGCAGCAGCTTTGTTTTCGGATCAACGCCGTATTTTTTGTAGTGTGCAATGATCTTCTCGCCCCATGCATAGGGATCGCCGCTGTCATGGCGGACGCCGGTATAGTTGTTGACCATGGAACGGTTGAAATCGAGCAGGAACAGATCGGTCGTCACGGTGTCTGTCAGTGCGGTGCCGTTGTCGCCCTGATACTCGTCATACCAGTCCTGCATGGCATAGTGATTCGTATAGGAGAGCGGGATCGAATCAATGCCCTGATACATCTGCACAAATTCATGCGCATAGGTACCGATCGGCGTCACATTGTACTTCATTGCAAGATAGACATTCGAGGTGCCGACGCAGTTCTTTGTCTCGGTGACAAAGCGTCTGACCACAACATCCTCCCATTCGCGGGAGAGTCTTCTGCGGCAGCCGAATTCCGCAAATTTGAAGGTATAGGTACCGTCATTCATCGCCTTGATCTTTTTGTCAAGACGCTCCTCGGCGGATTTGCGCAGACGGTCATAATCGAACTGCATCCGGAAATAGACCTCGTTGACGATCTCCAGCAGATAAATCTCAAACTGCATTGCCGAGAACAGCGGTCCGTCTACGACAATCTGCAATTCACCGTTTTCATCGAGCTTTGCGGTGACGTAATCGCGGATCGGATGCCAGAGACGCAGGAATTCCACATAATCCTTCTTGATAAAGCGGATCGAACGCAGATAATCGAGCTCTTCCTCTTTGAAGCGGAGCGTGCAGAGATGGTCGATCTGTTCATTGATCTCCTGCACCATTTCCGGCGTAAAGACAACGCCCTTGTTGCGGCACTTGAAATAATACTGTCCGCAGAGATCGGTGTGCTTGTGGAAGATGACCTGATCCATGTTGAATTTATACAGGTCAGTATCCAGCAAAGAAATCACAATCGGTTCGAGTTTCATTTTTATTATCCTTTCTGTTAAGAATTGGGTTATGTGTCAGGATGTTCGTATTTCAGCCGTTTTTTCATCCTGCGCAGTTTACGCTTCGGGATTGGCTTTCGTGAAAAACGCTCGGGATGCTCGCGCATTTCCTGTTCGCGCTGTGCGGCAGCCAGACGGCGGCGCGCATCCTCCTCTGCTTTCAGAGCCAGATAATAAGCATACATCTCATTGAGATTGCGGCTGTAGATTTCCGCATCTTCATTGGAGATCGTCTGATCCCAGAGCGGCGGTCCGCCCTCAAAGCGGGCGGGCTCCCGATAGGTCACGATTGCATAGCGGTCGTTCTGAATCTGCTGTGTGCGTTTGGCAATCAAGAAATCGGAAAACACCGTCAGAACCTTCCAGTCCGCATTCTCCTGTTTGATATGCTGCATCAGTGCCGCAAAATTTGTTTCGTCAAGCGGCAGCGGCGTCAGATCGCCGGCGTATGGCGGATTGACAAATTCGGTGATCGTTTCCGGATGCGCCTGCAAGTTTTTGATCCGGTCTGCCCAGAACCGGTTTGCCGCATCTTCACTGCGCAATGACGGAGTTTCTGTGCCGCTTTTCGCGTTATGCACGATACTTCCGACGCCGTAATAAACGGCTTCATCGTTTCCGTAATGCACAAGAAACACGCCGTTCATCTCTCCGAGAATCCTGCCGTGATAATATCTGATAAAATCAGCCGTATCCATCATCGGAAATGCCCCCTCTTTCTGTCAGCCAAGTATATTATACCGCAGAAACACGGTATGCGTCAAGTATAATTTTTGCATGATCGAATGCGAGCCCGTCATTTGCAAGAATTTCGGTGCCTTCCGGCGTGATATGCAGCGTTGCGGTCAGCGTTTTGGCATCATTGCGGAGCGTCAGCATATAAATGCCGCCGTCCTGCGTGACTTCCAGCGCAAACCATTTTGCATCAATCGCATCGTCGCCGCTCAGCACATGAACCTCTGCCGGATCGACCGTTGCAGTATAGGCAGCGCTGATGATTCTGCCGCGGGGATCGCGTGCCACATCACTGTAGTTGCCGACGGGCAGCAGCCGGACATTCTGCACGCCGGTCTCCTCGCGGAGCTCTCTTGCGGCAGCCTGTTCAAGGGTTTCATCGCTGCGCAGGAAGCCGCCGGGGAGTGCCCAGTGATTCATATAGGGGTGATCGCCTCTGCGGATCAGCAGAATCTGCTTTGCATCGGGCTGCTGCGCAAATACGGCAATATCGACCGCAAGCGACGGGCGGAAATAATTGTCGATGTTATAGGCATCGAGGAACAGCCGCTCATCATTTTCCTCGCCGAGAGATTTTGCGGCGAATGCAGTTTTCAGCTCCTCCTTGGAGCGCGGCGAATAGAACAGCGGAATGACGCCGTTGATATTGTCCGCACCGCGCGGCGTCAGATACAGTCTGCCGTCTTTCAGCTCCATGAGCTTGTTTTGCAGGACGAAATCCACTTCATCGCGGAAGTATTCGCAGAAATCGAGCCCGAAACGTGCCTTGAATGCCGCCAGATCGACGAATGCAAAATAGAACGCGACGGAAACCATTTTTGCAATGCTTTCCTCCTTCGGCAGCCGGTAGATATCCTGAATCGGCAGTCTGCCCTCGCGGATCGCGGTTCTGTAGCGCTCCATGCGCTTTTCCGCCGCGCCGAGATTATAGGCGAGATAATCCATGCCGAAGGACTGTGCGCCGAGACCCATGCCGACATACGGCGTACCGTAAATCACGCGCTTGGTCAGGTAGTCGCTCGTGCCGTAATCGTCCGGCACTCTGCTGAATGTATTTTTGCCGACATTTGCGATATAGCCGTGATCGGTCAGGATCGAATAGGCGAGGCGGTACTGATATACTGCCTTATAGATCGACACGCCGCCTGCCTCGCTCTCGATCTTCGTGCCCTTATAGCGGTTGCGGTAGAGCGTGATGTGCTCCGGCGCCAGCCCGACTGCATAACGGAGCGTATTGCCGAAATCGGCGTCGGTCTGATAGAGGAAGCCGTACATCAGGTCGATATTGAAGCTCTGAAATCCCGCCTTGCGGATATTGGCAACTGCCTTTTCATAGACCGAAGCGGAGCCCTCTCTGCCGAGCGCATTCAGCAGCTTTTCGGAGACCGTCTGCACGCCCATGCTGATTCTGCGGTAGCCGAGATCATAGAGTGCCTGAATCTTCTCCGGCTCATTTGCCGCAATGACGGGCGTTGTCTCGACGCTGAATACCGTCCCCGGCTCGATGTCAAACAGGGTATTGACCGCGTCGGTGATGCGCCTGAGATTGCGCACCGACAGCTTTGCCGGTGTGCCGCCGCCGAGATCATAGCCGACAATCTTCTTGCCTTTGAGGATTTCCGCATACATCTGCATTTCCTTCAGCAGCAGATCGACATATTCATCCTCGATATTGTCATCGGTGTGCTCCAGAACGACGTATTCGCAGAATTTGCAGCGCTGCTTGCAGAACGGAACGTGGATATACAGCGACAGTGCATCTGCCTTCTGCCATTCGCTGACGACAAAATCATGGATTTCATCGCGGTTGTTCAGCCGGTACTGCATAAAGGAATGCGGTGTCAGCGGATACGCCGTATTGGCATAGTGGTGATAAAGCAAGCCTGTTTCAAATACTTCTCTGCAATTCATCATGATCGGGAACCTCCTTTTATTATTTGCGGTGTTTGGATTTCTTCTGATTCGCGTGCGCTTTCTGCTGTTTCCGCAGGCAGGCGCGGGCTTCTTCTTCGCTGACGAATACGCCGAAATGCGTCGGACCTCTGTCCTGACCGCCGCCGTCCTCCTCATAGGCGTAATAGAAACCTTCCTTCTTCTCAACCTGATATCTGTCCCGCGGTTCGTTATTCTGCGAGAACTGAAGCAAAAGCTTTTTCTTCTGTTTCATCGCTGATTCCTCCGTTCCGCTTGAATTGCTTTTTCTTCTTCGGGGACATAGCTGCTCCTCCTTCATTTCAGTTGTATCGGCAGGATTCCGTTCGCGCAGATCATTTCGGTCTTTTCAGTCTGTGCGCTTTTTTATGCTTTTCGTACATCTCCTCAGGCGATTTATACGGTTTCTTCTCCTTCGGCTCATACTTTTCTATCATGCTGCGCACATATGCTTCTGCTTCCGCATTGCTGTGAAAATGCTTGGTTTTTTTCCCGCTGCGGCCATCCCAGTACACAGTACTGCCTTTGACATATAAGTAGCCGTCAGAATCGCAAAAAACCAATTCTCTCTGCTCATTCTTCTCCTTCTTCATAATGGTTTTCCTCCTGCACCGTTCAACCCGGAAACGGATTGAGATTCGGCAGCGCAGCAGCTTTCTCACTGCGCTGACTGTTTTCTGCGGTAGAGCTTTGCCGGACGGTGTCCCTCGCCGCGGACATATTCGTCTGTTTCCTCGACATATGCGCTGACCATGCGGCGGAAATTTGCCGGCAGGATTGAGACATTCATGATCGTTTCCTGCACCTTCTGCATCGCGGTCAGTGTAAATGTCTCCGGCAGGAAATCGAATACGGCGTCATAGTTTTTTGCCTCCTCACGCAGTGCCGAGAGTGCGGCGGCGATGATCGCGGCGTGGTCGAATGCCAGACCGCCGCTTTCGAGGATGCGGAAGGATGTGCGTCCGAAGCAGGTTTTCTCCGCCGCAAGCACAGCCTCCAGCCGGATGTCTTCATATTCCAGCGTCAGGTGATAGTTCCCGTCCTCGGAACAGGTGAAACTGACGGCAAACCACTGCGCATCCGCGGCATCGTCGCAGCCGGTCTGCTTCACGGACTCCTCACTGATAACCGACGCATATGCGTTTGAAATGATCCAGCCGCGCGGGTCACGCTCCGGCTCGCTGAATACGCCGACCGGCATGATCGAGACCGGCTTGACCGTTGTCTCCTCCTCGATTTCGCGCAGGGCACATTCCTCGACGGTCTCGCCCTTCTGCAAAAATCCGCCCGGCAGTGCCCACATATCCCTGAAAGGATGCGCGCCGCGCCGGATGAGCAGCAAAAGCAGCTTGTTCTCCGGATTTTTGCGGTAGCTGGTTTTGTCCTCCGTGCGGATCATGAACGCGGCGACGTCTGCGGTCACGGACGGGCGCTCATAATCCTCAATATGATAATTTGACAGGAATTCTTTTTCGGTATCCATACCGTTTTCCTCCTCTGTTATTTCTATAATGATAATAACACAAAATGAATAAGAAGTCAAGAGGTTTACGATATTTTCTAATAATTTAATCAAATAGCGGATACTCGGCAAAAAAAAGGAGAGAAACCCATTGCGGCTTCTCTCCTGTTATGCTGTGCTTATTCGAGATACTCCGGACAGTTTTCCCTTGTCCATTTCTCCAGCTCGATATTGTTCTGAACCAGGCTGTCCATTTCGGGGTGCTCTTTTCCGTATTGCTCCTGCTTTGCTCTGTTTGAACTTTTTGCGTTGAAATTCAGCGGGAAATATTCGGCAGGCATATACTTTTCATATTTCAGATCCATGAAATAATTGCAGAAGATGATCTCACAGTAGGTGATTGTGTTGCTTTCCGCATTCGGCGTATTGATCGCGTAGACATAGCCGTAGTAGGCATCGGCATGAACGGCAAGCGGTTCGCCGCCCGGAAAACCGGTGACGCCGTAGGAGCCCTGATAAAAGTCGCAGCCGTATTCTGCCAGACGTTTCGTTTCGGCTTCATAATCCTCCGGCGAATAGTGTACCGTCAGATAGCTCAGATATTGCGGGTCCCATGGATTATAGTACACCATTTTGTATTCCCTGACATCCATATTGTCTGTCAGCTTTGCAGGGAAAATGGATTCGTCTGTTTCGCTGATCTTGTGCCGGTATTCCGGTTTTGCTGTATCAAACATATAATCGGAATAATGTGCAGGGTCGGTATCGACCTTGACGCGAGCCAGTGCAGAATCCAGCATCAGCAGCAGGATGCAGAAGGACAGCGCCAGAACGGTGACAAGTGCTTTCCGCAGGAACCATACGACTGCTGCTGTGACAGCGCCGAACAGGAAGGTCAGTACGGTGCCGACCTTCAAACCGGTTTTGCGCTTCTGCTTTTTCTCATAGGCAGCAAACTGCTGTGCGCTGTCCGTGCTGAACTGCACCGCCGGTTCCGGTTCCGTCATGGAACGGTGCAGCGCCGCACATGCAGGACAGCTCTGCAAATGCGCACTGACAAGCTCCGCAGTATGCGGGCTGACCATCTGCTCCGTATACAGCGGCAGCAGATCTTTGACAACTTCACAATCCAGCATCCGGATCCGCTCCTTTCATTTTTGTCTGGATCATTTTCTTGGCACGGTGAAACGTCACGCATGCCCAGTGTTCATTTTTCTCAAACAGCGAGCCGATCTCGCGGAAGGAGAGCTCCCCGAAAACCCGCAGCGAGAAAACCTCCTTATAGGGATCATGCAGCTCATGGAGAATCCGGTGAATCTGCATGGCGAGCTCTTTATCGGCAATCAGCTCGGTCAGGTCGGCTTCCTGTGCGCAGGCATCCTCCGGAATTTCATCGGCAGAGATATGCTTCTGTTTCCGCAGATAGGAATAGTACAGATTTCGCCCGACGGAGCACAGCCAGACCCGAAGCTCAGATTCGCCGCGGTAATCGCCGATATGCTTCATGGCGGAGAAAAAGGTTTCCTGCGTCAGCTCCTCTGCCAGCGATTCACTGCCGGTCAGTCCGCGCAGAAACCGGTATACATCGTCGAAATGCTGCCGGTATGCCGCTTCGATGTCCTCCATTCGGCTGCCTCCCTTCTGCTGATTTTTTCGCCGTTCATTTATCAGACGCGCGAATCCGGAGAATATCACAAATATTTTTCAAATTTTTCTTTCAGCCCTAAGTATAGCATAATCTCACCCGAAAATCAACCGGACGGCTGCGCTTCATTGACAAAGCGCAGGCGCTGTGCTATAATTTAGAAGTACGGCGCGCTGCGCCCTGCAATCTCAAAGAAGGAGCTGCTGCATGAATATTCTGCGCGCTTCCGTCTTCCGGAAAATTGCCCGGACAGAAGCAATCCTCTTTGTCGTTATGCTGCCGTTTCCCGTCGCGGCGGCAGTTGTACGGACACGGTTCAGCCTGTTCTCCGTGTTTTTGCTGCCCGGTGCCGCACTGGCGACCACGCTGCGCATGCTGCTGATGATCACGCTTGCAAATCAGCTTGCCGAAGCGGCAGCCGCCTCGCAGCATTTCTACCACGCGAAAAACTGGTGTCTGATGCAGTGCGTGACGGAAGCAATCGCACTGATGCTCAGTATCATCATGACGGTTCTGAACAATACCGAAGGGGAAACCAGCCGCGCAAATCTGCTGCTGACAAGCCTCTATCCGGTATATCTTTCTATCCTGCAATTATTTGACTATCTTGCAAAGCGGCATCTTCTGCGCGGCTTCGGCGAGGTCTGGCAGCTCTGCGGCGGCGATGCGGCACAAAACAGACAGTTCCGTCAGACGCATATTCTGCTGGTGATAAGCTGCATTTTGTTCACGCTGCTGATTGCCGTGATCTCACTGAAACCTGCTGCACAGCCGGCAGGATGGATCCTGACAGGCACTGCGATACTTGTGCTGCTCGTACAGCTCCGCATCGCATGGCATGCACACAAAACTGCGCTGCTGCTTACAGAACTCTCGGAATAAGGAGGCGACCGGTATATGCACACCACGAAGGCTGTCAGCGCGACGCTGATGCTCGCCGGAATCCCGATGCTGTTTCCGGCGCTGCTGCCGCTGCTGCGCAGAAAATATGACCGCCGCCGTTTTCTGATTGCGGGTTCTGCGGTGCTGCATCTCATTGCAACAGTTTATGCAGTCTCCGTCTATATCTCCGACGCCGCACCGGAAACGCAGCCGCTCGGCAATCTGCTGTTTCTGCTCTCGTTTCTGATCGGACTCTCCGGCGGTGTCATGCTGCTTGCTGCCGTATTCTGCGAACCGGACGGGCAGATCCGCTTCCGGAACCGCACCACGCCGATTCCTGTCCCGATGCTCGCCTGCACCGTGCTGCCGGTTCTGCTCGCAAGTACCGCACAGCAGCTTTTTCCGACGATACATCTGATCGAATACGGTTTTTCGCTCTCTGTCTTTCTGGCAAGCACCTGCCTGCGCTATGAAGCAAGTACGCAGATGATCCACAAAGAGGAGGTGCTCGAGCTGCGGCAGGCAAAGCTGCTGACCGAGCAGATTCAGCCGCATTTCATTTTCAATGTCCTGATGAGCATTCAGAATCTCTGCTATCAGGATGCGGATGCTGCTGCGGACTGCATCGCGCAGTTTGCAGGCTATCTGCGCGGCAATATGACCGCACTGACCGCGGACAGCCTCATTCCCTTTGAAACGGAGCTGGAGCATATCCGGCAGTATGTGGCACTCGAGCATGCCTGCACCGACCAGCCCTTCACGCTCGATTATCAGCTTGATGTCACGGATTTCGAGATTCCGGCGCTGACCGTTCAGCCGATTGTCGAGAATGCAATCAAGCACGGTGCGCTCAGCCGCCGCGACGGCTCCGGTCAGGCAGTCCTCAAAACCGAACGCATCGGTCAATTCGTCCGGATTACCGTCACGGACAACGGTACCGGCTCTGCCAATCTGACCGAGCGGCAGAAATCGCATCAGAGCATCGGTCTGAACAATGTCGAAAACCGGCTCGCCGTACAGTGTGGCGGCTCGATGACCGTTTCGCTGAGTGAAAACGGCGCAAAGGCGGTCATTCTGATACCCGAAAAGGAGGCATCATCCCTTGCAGACAATTATCGTTGACGACAAAAGTGCCGTCGTCAGTATGCTTCAGCGGATTTTGAAGCGCGTGGATCCGGCAGGCACGCACACCGGCTATACCGAGGCGGACAACGCCTTGCAGGATGCGGCACATATGCGCATCGACGCGGCTTTTTTGGATATCGAGATGCCCGGCACAGACGGCGTCACGCTCGCAAAAAAGCTCCAGCAGCTCCAGCCGCTGATCAATATTATCTTCATCACCGGACATACGGAATATATGCCGGATGCCTTTTCGATCTATGCAAGCGACTATATCATGAAGCCCGTGACCGAGCAGGCGGTTGTGCGCGCGCTGAGTCATCTTCGCTATCATGCCGCGCCGCAGCCCGCGCAGCACAGCTTGCAGGTGCAGTGCTTCGGCAGCTTTGAGGTCTTTCATGCAGGCAAGCCGCTGAAATTCACGCGGCAGAAATGCAAGGAGCTCTTTGCCTATCTGATTGACCGGCACGGCGCCGTTTGCAGCAATGATATGATTATCGGCAATCTCTGGCCGGATGACAGCCCGACCGAAACACGCAAGAGCATGGTCCGGACAATCATCACCGAGCTGGCGAAGACGCTCCGGCAGGCTGATGCGGAGACCGTCCTCATCCGGATGCAGGGCGGCATCAGCGTCGATGTCAACCGGCTCGACTGCGATTACTACCGCTTCTTAAACGGTGATCCGCTCGCGCTGCACGCCTTCCACGGCGAATATATGACGCAGTATGCCTTTGCCGAGGAGACCCGCGCCGCACTCTGGCAGCAGCTTCCGGCAGCGGAATGATTTCCGGTGCGCCTTTGGTGCGCCGGATGCTGTATAATATATACGGTCATTGTAATATGCCTGTGTTTTCTGTCAAGCAGAGAATGCGGGCTGATTTTTTGCCCTGAAACACAGAGACCGCCTGCGGGAAACAGGCGGTCTCTTTTGGCATCGCGCATGCAGGAGCCGTGAACACTTTGTTCCGCGCCTAGCTGCTGCGCTGCTTCTTATGTGCAATCTTACAGAGATACATCCGGCGGTCTGCTTCGGTCAGCTGCGCCTCAAGCGTATCCTTCTCCGATGCCGGATAGCATACAAAGCCGATGCTCGCCGAAATATCATACGGTCTGCCCGTCTGACCGGCATTCTTTTCCGCAAGAATCCGCTCAAACGCCTGAACCCGTTTTTCTCCGTCCTGCTCTGTCAGCTTTCCGGCGGCAATCATCACAAATTCATCGCCGCCGAGCCGCACCGCAATATCATCCTTTCCGGCAACTGTCCGGATCACTTCTGCAATCGTCATCAGTCCGACATCGCCGTGCTCATGACCGAAGTGATCGTTGATGTATTTGAGTCCGTCCATATCAATCATCCAGATGATAAACCGGGCATCCGGCTGCATCTGCTCACTGCGGCGCTGATACACAGTCTCCATGCCGCGGCGGTTCAGCAGTCCGGTCATGGAATCGCGGATTGAATAGTCCAGCAGCCTGCTGACGATTCTGACCATGTGCAGCGAATTGTTCACATTCCGCAGCCACAGCGTCGAGACCTCATCCGCAGAGCGCTTCGCATCCATCGACGTTTGCAGCACGGCATATCCGATTGTATCGTCACTGAAATGCGACGGCAGGAAATAGAAGACAACCGGTTCCTCACGCGGTTCATCCAGCGCAGGGAGCATCTGCTTTGTCGGGAAGCTGTATTCCTCCGAATCGACGGCATACCGGCTCTCCGCTTCACTCTCTGCTTCATTCTGCGGAATGCAGCGGATCACACAGCGCATCTGCTCCGGATAACCGGAAAAGCAACGGCTTTCCGGATCGCTCCAGTCACGCCGCAGCACCAGATAAAACCGCCGGTAAGGCTGGAGCAGATAGGAAACATCGGTGATTGTCTGCAAAATCTGCTCCTTGTCGCGGATGACAGACAGCGTCTCAAACATATAGCTTTCGTGAAGCCCCTGCATGTCATTGACCGTCAGGCTGCCGTCCGGATTGCGCTTGCGCCCGTTCGGATCGAGACCGAAGCCTTGCAGCCGGCGCAGATCGTCTGCATTCTGCGCACAGCCGCAGCTCGCACCGATCTGTATGCCGTAATGCGGCAGCTGCTCAGGTTTGATTTCCGGCAGCTCCGGCTCAATCTGCGCATGCACCAGATTGACCGCCTGCGCAGCCATACTGTATACATCGGGATTATAGGTCGTAATACTGACCGAATTAAAGGCTGCATCTTTGGTCGCATCATATCCGGTGACACGCACCTGCTCCGGCACGCCGATGCCGCCCGCAATCAGGCTGTTTGTCAGTCCGATTGCCATATAGTCGTTCGCACAGACCACGGCGTCCGGCATGGGCACTTCGCCCGAGAGCAGCCGGTTTGCAAAATCCTCGCCGCCGGTATACCAGAAATTGCCGTAGAAAATCTGCGCCGCAGATGCTTCCAGTCCTTCTGCGCGCATCTGCTCACAAAATGCCTCCGCACGCGCCTCGGAAACCGAATAATCCTTCGGACCGGTGAGCATATACAGCCTCCGGCACTGATGCGCCTGCACCAGATGCTGCACGACCTGCCGGATCGCCTTCCGGTCATCGGTATATACAACCGGATAATCCGCAAACGGCAGGTCAAGCGAAATCACAGGCTTGCTGCAATGCTGTTTCAGATCGGATTCCAGCTGCTCCAGCACCTCATACACCTGATCCTCGACCAGCACAAGCGACGCCACCAGTACCGCATCCACCAGATCATAATTGATCAGGCGAAAGATATTCCGCTCGCCGTCAAGATACGGCTTGTCCGGATGACAAACCTTGACCATGGTACTGAATACGAGCAGATCATAATTGTATTTCGCGCACTGATCCCGTATGCCGGTAATCACCGACTGGGAATAATCTGCGCCCGGATCGGATATCAGCAGGGCAATGCGCCTGCGCGGAGCACCGTTCTTCATCGACAGCCCCCTCTTTCTCCATGTATTCTTTCTAGCCGGATCACAGTCCGGCTCTCTGTCGTATTTATTATATATTTTATCTCAGACTGCAAAAAATGTCAAGAAATAAATTCTGAACATTTTGCAAATCCTGTGCAGAAGATAAAATCCGCCCCGATTCTGATACAGAACCGGAGCGGTCTCTCATGGATTCCTGCTGCTCAGGCAGCCTTGAATACGACCTCATAGTCACCTTTGCCCTTCTGGATCGAGTCGATCAGTTCCCGAATGACCTGCTTTGCTCTCTCTCCGGATAGTTTCAGGATGTCGCTCTTTTTCGCCGATTCGACGCCCTTGTCCTTGATCTGCCTGCGCAGCTCATTGTGCTGCTCCTGTGAAAGCCTGTTGAAGATCGACTGATCATCTATACATACCTTCAGGCTTTCTTCATTCAGCTCATTGGAAAGAATTTTCGCTTCCGGCATGCGGACGGTCACACATTTCTTCTCATGATCACATTCGATCCTGACCTCCGACAGATCAATTCCGGCTTTCACGGTGCCGTCCATGGAAATTGCAACCGTCGTTCCGGTGTACGGAATCACAAGCTCGGTTCCCGGCAGCTTATCACCCTTATAGAAATGCAGCCCGACATTGTTATACTGATATTCAATCGTCGCAAGCTCACTGATTTCTGCAATCTTCGAGGAAATCTCCCTGGCATCCAGGATATAGTTATCCCGCTGAAACCACTTGTCAAATTTATCCTTCAAGCCGGAGATCGCTTTGCCGATGTCGCTTTTCTCCCTGATCTCAATGCCGTATTCCTCCGCCAGACCGTCAATCGCTTCCTGCATCGCCAGCTCTGCTTCCTGTGCCGCTTTCAGCTCCTGCCGCAGCGATTCCGTTTTCTTCCGATGCCAGAACAGAACAGAACAGCACCGGCGGCAATGACCACAGCTATGACAATGATCCCGATTTTCTTTGCAGTATCTTTCATTTCAACATCCTCCGTTTCAGCAATGGGGGTGTTCGGAATGCTTTTTTACTTCGCAGCTTCAAATTTGACCGTATAGGTCTCCTTGATGCCCGGCGTTGCGAAAATGATGCTCTGCACAAGCTGTTCTGCCTTTTCGGATGCCTGATCGAGCAGCTTGTTGTCTATGGCGTTTTTCTCCGCCTGCTTCTTGATCTGGTCGCGCAGCGCCTTGCTGTCTGTCAGGGTGATCTGATTCCAGACCGACTCATCCTCCTGATAGACCTTGAAGCTGTTTTCGTCCAGCTCATTCGAGAGGATCTTTGACTCCGGCATTCTGACCGTGATGGTCTTTTTGTTCTCATCGCTGTCAATATTCACCTGCGAGAGATCAATACCCGCCTTAATCGTGCCGTCCATGGTGACAATCGCCGCCTTCTTCGAGAACGGCACCTTCCATTCCTTCATGAACGTGAACACACGCGCGGAATCCAGCGTGCCGACATTCGTATAGCGGTATTCGACCGACGCCAGCTCGCTGATGCCCTTGATATCCTCCATGACCGCGCCGGCATTGAATACAACAACCTCCTCGGTCGTCAGCTCCTCGATCTGATCGAGCAGCGTTTCCTTTTCGCTTGTCAGCGAGAGATTGTCGCTTTGCAGCGCATCTATGGTCTTTTGCAGATTGAGCTCGCTCTCGCGCTGCATATTCAGCTCCGCCGTCATGGCAGCCATTTCGTTTTTATGTTTCACGCTGAGTGCAATGACACCGGCAATCCCGATCAGGAGCACGGCTGCAACGGCTGCGATGATGCATTTTACTTTCTTTGTCATTCCTTCAACATCCTCCTTTTTACATCCGGCAGATGCCGCTGTCCCCATTATATCACAAGTATCCTTTGATTGCAAGAGTCTCCGTCGGGTTGTCATGAATCTGATACCAAATTGCAATCTCCCGCATACAGCACAAAGCGGCATCCTCCCTGTCCGGAGCATGCCGCTTCATGAAACAAAAAAGATTGCTCAGCAGTGCTTTGCCTCCATCCAGAAGCCCGTGATGCCGTTGTACACGAGAATCACGCCGATCATCCGGACAAGCGTTGTCACCGCCGAAAACGGGTTCAGGCAGATCATTGCGCCGCAGATGAGCGTAATCACAGAGAATACAAACATCATGCGTGCAGCAGGATCGCCGGACCGCTTTGCTGCCAGTGCATGCATCAGATGCACCATGCCGATCAGCAGAATGAGAATGCCTGCAAACAGCGGAAATACCGATGCAGCCTTCTCCGGACAGAGCATCACAAGAAAGCCTGCCCCGACTGTCAGCGCCGAGCTGACAAGCGCTGCATTGCCTGCCGCATGATGCAGCCTGCTGTGCAGCTGCGGCACGAACCGAAACGTGCCGATCATAATCAGTACCAATCCGAAGCAGCGCACAAGCGCTGAAACCGCAGCGCCCGGCGTCAGAATCAGTACCGTCCCGAGCACCGCCAGAAATACGGCTGCACCGGGCGTTCCGTCCTTAATCTGAATCATGTGAATTCCCCCTTGTGTTTGATGTTCCATTCTCTTTCACCGGCAGAATTCTGTTCGATTCTATTATATTACGAAAAGGAAGATTTTGCAAGCGTTTTCATCAGATGTTCATATGATTTTCAGTTTTTTGTCGAAACCGGCGCGAGCCAGCCCTCCAGCCGGTTCTGTTCCATACGGCTGTGCAGCGCAGCGGAAAACGCAGGCAGTGCATCCGCAAGATACTGCATCACCGCAGGATACGGGGACAGCAGCGGCTTGATTCTCTGCCGGAGCCGGTCTGCAATCATCTCCGGCGGCAGACTGCCGTATTCCGCCTGCACCGCGGCAATCATCTCCGGCGTGACCTCCGCTGAAAAGTCCGCTTGCCCGCAGAGCAGCCGGATCATCCAGTGCCGCAGCACGAGCTCCGCAAGATTCTCCGCAATCATATCAGGTGTTGTCAGGAAGCGCGCGGCATAACGCTGCATCATCCCGCAGATATCTTCCGCCGGAAACAGATGCAGCAGTTCGCCTTCACGGCAGAGCGATGCATAATAGCCGCATACGCCGACTGCGCCGTTTTCGGTGATCTGTCTGCCGCAAAGCAGCGGATAGGAAAATGCAACATGGGTATCCTTTGCATTGAAGCGCGCATCATACCGCGTGCAGAACAGCTCAAAATCCTTGAGCAGCGCCGCAAAGAAGGATGTCTGCACCGGCTTTGTCAGCTTCCATGCGCGGCGGAACAGCTCCTTCGCCGATTCATATGCGCGAATTGTCAGGACGGCACCCTGTTCCAGCAGTGCCGTCAGCGGCTGCGTGTGCAGAGCTTCGAGCGCATCTGCATCGGAATCCAGCGCGAGCAAAGCCGCATCCAGCTGCGTGAACACAGACGCATAAAATGCCTCCGCCTGTCTGCGCGTCACCGTCGTGCTTTTTCCCGCGGTATACTGTGCAGCGCGTTCTGCTGCGGCTTTGTGCAGACCGTCCCGCAGCGCGTTCAGCGTCTCCGGCGGCAGCAAACCGTTCTCCGAAGCAGATTGCAGCAGATGCATCGTATAATCCCGATGCGGGAGCGGTGTATCCGGCAGGCTTTCCTGCCGCATCAGCATATGTTCCGGCATATTACTCCGCCTCCCTTCCGGCTTCCTGCGCCTGCGATTCCCATTCCTCGGTCATCTGTGCCCATTCCGCCTCCTGCTGCGCACTCGGCAGCAGCAGCGCAGGATTCCGGTACAGCGCCTCGGCAAGCTCCTCGGCAAATGTGCCGCGCGTATGCTGCTCGGACGGGTCCTGCACATAATCGCGCGTGAAATTGCCGAACATATCCTTGTGCATTTCCTCGCGGTAGGCGTAATCATACTGCTCCTGTTCATATTCGGATTCATATGTATCCTCTGCGGTCTCCTGTGCAATCTTATCCGCATAGAGCATCCGCAGCTCCGGATCGCCGAGCTCTGCCTGATGCTGCTTACGCTCCGCCGCACGCACCTCCAGCAGCCTCCGCATCGCCGGAATGAGGATACGCTCCGCCTGCGCGAGCATTTCACCCGCATCACCTGCACAGGTCGGGCTCGTATAGAACCGGTACATATAATCGAGGAGCGCGTTGTCCGAGAGCACACAGTCCGGATCGCCGCCTGCATCATAGAGCGCCTGCAAATCGCTTTTCAGCTGATAGAAGGCTTCGGTCAGCTCCGCAGCCTGCGCCGCATAGTCATTTCCGAAATATCCCGACGGCAGGAACCAGCGGATCAGCATCGGCGTAATGCTGCCCCCGAACTGCACAAGCTCCGCCGAACGCACCGCCTTCTGCGCCGTCTGCATGAGCATTTCCGCATCCGCTTCCGTCAGCCGCAGACCGTAATACCGTTCCGCATCACGGTTCGTCGCAAGAATCTGCGATTTCTGTGCAGCAGGCGTCAGCAGTGCAAAGCCGCCGATTGCCAGTGAAAAATCCATGCATATGCCCCTTTTCATATTGTTGGAATCCTTTTTATTATACACCATTGTCTGCGGTTTGTAAAGCAAAAAAATCCGCTGCCTGTATCAGACCGGCAGCGGATCGGCATATTATGTTGTTTTTTACTGTGCAAGAATTGCGCGGAGCTCATCCATTTTCTGCCGGAATTCTTCGTCTGACCATTGTTCCAGTTTCAGCGGATGATATTCCCAGTTCTCAGAGCCGTCATACGGTTCAGCGTAATGTGCATCATTATAAAAATCCCGCACCGGCTTCGGCACCGCTTCCGATACGATTTCATTTTCGTCGGTCCATGAGCTGTACGCATCACTGTAAACCCTGAATATCTTTTTCATATCCTTTTGTACGCGCGTTTCATAATCATCATTCTCCATCTCCGGACATTCGCAAGCCATGCTGATGTATTCTGCATAAGTCAGCTCCGGTTTACCGAGATATGTGCGGTAAAGCGCAAGATACTTAATTTCACTGTAGCAAATGGAAAAAGCCGGATCGTTACTGATCAGCGTGCGGGAAAGATTGGCACGGTCATATGCTGCGGCATCCAGAATATGCTGCTCTGAGAGATTGGCAAGCTGATAATTTGCCCTTCTTGCCAGAAAATAGTCCAGCAGCGTGATTGCGCCGTCTGCATCCACATCGCCGAGCAGATAGGGCTGCTCATAGATCACAGTACATTTTGTGATACCGGTCTCCTCATCTGTCATGAGATCAGCGACTCTTGTCATGAATACGGTTGTCGTTGCCGGAACCGTTGTCACCGCAGTTGCTGTTGTCGTCGTGACGACCGTCGTTGTGGTTCCGGATTTGACATTCTCCTGCTTTTCCGCGCTGACGGATGTCTGCATTTCCGTCTCTGCCGCAGCATTGCGCTCTGTCTGCGCTGTACCGGCAGTCGTGACAGTTTCCGTCTGCGCATCTGCGATTGCTGCCGCAGATGCAGTCGAAGCTGTCGTCTGCGCGGTTGTGCTTCTTGCCGCAGATTCGGTTGCTGTTGTTGTTCCGGTTTCAATTTGCAGCTCTTGCAGCATCGACTCGGCAATCATATTTTCACTGCTGCCCTGATGCAGATGCATGATGCCGACGACTGCTGCGAGACATGCTGCCGTGCTTGCCAGCAGCACCGCATAGCGCAGCTTTCCGCCGAACGGTCTGCCCGTTTCGTTGCGCCGGATGCGGCTTTCCGAGCCGGAAACTGTTTCGATCGGGAACGCCGTATTCAGAACGGCGCCGCCGACCTTCCCGCTTTCGTGCGCTGATTCATCCTCATCCAGCATCTGCCGGACGTATTTCTCCTGCACATCGCCGAGTGCATCCATAAAATCAATCGGTTTCAAAGGAATCCCTCCTTCTTCAGAAAATCGTTCAGCCTGTTTCGCGTCCGCATCAGCGAAATCTTGACCGCGCTTTCGCTCATGTGATACTGCGCGGCAATCTCAGAGACGGAATCCGCCATATAATACCGCCGCATGAACACCCTGCGTGCTTTCAGCGAGAGCGTATCCAGAAAGCGCTCAATGGCGCATGTCAGCTCGCGTCGTTCAACGGCATCGCTGACATTTTCATCCGATGTCAGCGTATCACGCAGCTCCTCGAGCGCTTCATCGAACTGCGTGCCGCCGCGTTTCTGCGCCGTCTGCATGCGATAGCGTTCAATCGCCAGATGCCGGATCAGGGTAATGAGATACGCACGCAGGCATTCCGGATGATTCGGCGGGATCGACTGCCATACCTTCATCAGCATATCATTGACGCACTCCTCTGTATCCTCCGTATTGCCGAGGATATCATGGGCGATCTTGCCGCAAAGCCTGCCGTATGCCTGCCGTATCATTTCCAGCGCAGATTCATCGCGCTTCTGCAGCAGTGCGATGACCGCAGTATCCTTGTTCTGTTCCAACGTATCTCACCTCCTGTTACAATATACTTGGTCGGGTAAATCCCTTGCAACCAGCAAGGGTTTACACGCACTTGTTACCTAAGCTATAATGAAAGCAGTAATTGGACTGACGATACCTCCGTGGGACAAAGCGCCCGTATTATG
>JAEEGL010411339.1_pt1 | contig 49478 bp, 35 predicted proteins | sample 9134231 | NCBI WGS metagenome assembly JAEEGL01 (sample SAMN16246548, study PRJNA631951) | gut metagenome | biome: gut microbiome; feature: rumen; material: fiber-attached | host: Bos | place: Iran: Karaj | collected 2018-10 | reverse complement strand
TTCAAATGTTGCTCTTTCATCAACTTTAACTTCCTGGTCTTCAAGATCTTTAATAGTTGGTGGAACATCTCTACCTAATGTTGCTTTATGATATGTACCTTCCATACTTAGAACAATACTATATCCATCTTCAACTATTACCTGAGGATGTCCAGACTCAGTGTATACACCTGTAGCATTCGGATCTATTGTTAATGTAGGGTTATTTGTACATTGATATACAACTAGTTCTGTATTTGATAATAATTTACCATCATAGAATTCTAGTGTATTTGCATTTGTTGTATTAAAGACTGCAATCTTTTCACCTTGAACCTTTGGAGATTCAACAGAAACATTTCCATCTTTAACACCAACTTGTACCTTTGAACCGCTTGCATTATTTAGAATACCGTATACATCTCCGACAACTTCTCCACCAGTTACTATGATATCACCATAATGATTTGATGGTGTGTTTTCGATTCCGGCTTTTCCTCCATGAATGTTTCCACCAGAAACCTTAACATCTGAGTTTCCAATATTCAAGATACCAACACCAGTAGTATTGTTTGTTGTTCCTTTAACATTAATTGTTCCACCAGAAATTTCATTTCTGCCATTGTTGGTTTCATCTACATAGATTCCTGCAACTATTACTCCATTGTCATTAGCTGGGCCGTTAACATTAATTGCTCCACCACTAATATTCAATCTAGTGTCTCCATTTACTGTTATACCTATTGTATTACCAGCTGTTGAAGTAGCATTTATTGTTCCACCAGTGATATTAACTTTACCATCTGTTACCGAAATTGCATTTGTCATAACACTGATAGTACCATTTTCAATATTGGTTATCGAACCATTATTTCCTCTTATGCCACTTCCTCCCGGATTATCTATTGTAAATGCTCCGTCTAATGTTAGTGTACCACTGTTATCAATTATTAATCCATTATCTTTATGTATGTTTCCACTACCAGTAACAGTTATGCCTGAGCCATTTGTTATAGATATAGTACCAGTCATATTGATTGTATTACCGTTTAAATCTAATGTAATTGTCTTATGATCTTTTAATGTTGCATCTGTTTCTGGATCTGTTGTAGGTACAGTCTTAATAACTACAACCCTATCTCCACTTTCTGCATAATCAAATGCGTCTTGTAGTTCTTCAAAGTAGTAGGTATTATAGTCACCATGCATTACAGCATAGTATGCATTTTCAAGTATTGTAATCTTAGCTTGTTTAGAAGCTACATGGCCTGTACCTTTATTTAGATAATACTCTAGATTATATACAACAGCATAAACTTTATCATTATTATTAGATAACTCTAAGTTATTTGTTGTATAAATATCTGTTGTTGTTCCTGTTCCAACTGCTGGGCTAACTACTCCATCGTGGATTGTATACCACTTATAATGAAGATCTTCTGGATAACCAGGTTCTGCTTTAACAATAAACTTAACTGGATATCCAACAGCACCATTCATATCAATTGGATGAGTAATGATTGTTGGAGGATAGTAAACAGTTGTCCTATCTGGATCATAATCCTTACCTGACTCAATAGTTTCTGCTATTTCTTTCGAGAAGGTATAGATTTCAGAATTGTCTTTAATGCCATCAAATGCATCATCGCCAACTTTAACTAAATCTTTATCGTCTCCTTCCATTCCATCCTCAAATTCAACCATAACTAAGTTGTCACAATTCTTGAAGGCTTGTGCTTCAACTTCCTTAACTCCATCAGGGATAATAACATGTTCAAGGTTGTCTGCATCTTTAAATGCAGCTTCTCCAATTGTTTCAATTCCTTCAGGTATTGTATAAACATCGTCATCTTTACCAGATGGATAAGAAACAATTTCCTTATGATCAATGTCAACTAGTACACCATCAATTGTATCGTATGATTCACTACCATACTTAACTTCAAACTCTGGCGTATCTACTCCAGCAAATGGGTTAACACCTATTTCAGTAACTCCGGCAGGGATTACTATCTTTGTATCAACTCCCGAATCACCTTCAAACGCTCCATCACCAATCTTTGTTACAGTATCAGGAATAATAATTCTGTCTATCTCGGTTAATCCTGCAAATACATCATCGCCAATATTAGTAATGTTGTCATCTGCGTCAGTTCCAAGATCAAGTGTTGTTATTTTATCCTTATATTCTTCCCAATATGTGTATTCAGGTTCTGGATTCTTCTTAATAATGTCTTCAAGGTCTAACATCTCGCCTTCGCCTGTTACATGAAGAATATATTCTTCAGTTCCAGGAGTTTCTTCTTCTATATAAGCAAAGATGTTTTCATCTTCTTTACCGATAAACCAACCAATACGTAATTCACCAATATTAGATGATTCCGTATCAAAGTAGTTATCATCATTAACCAAAGTAACTTTTACATAGTACACTCCTGGATCAACTGGTGCATTTCCTGTTCTTACTGGTTCCTGTTCTCCTGTATATACAACTGTATATATTGGAGTGGTTGAACAATCTCTATCTGTGTAGTAAGAATATGTTACTGTTCCAGTTATTGGAATGTTTTCTACCAAGTCAAACTTAGCTGGATCAATTTCTTGAGCCGTTCCATCACTTTGGACATTCTTATCTTCTAATGTAATTACAGTTCCAAACTTAGATGTTGTTGTAAATAATAATGGTTCTGATACTGTTGGACCATTGCCAGCATTATCTGATGCTTGAGTTACAATTTCGTAATTTGTTCCATACTTCATATTTACAATAACATTTCCAGAATCAAGCCATGTATATGATGTTTCACCAGCGTCGATGTTTCTATAGCCATATCTGATTGTTGAATTATTTACACCACTTCTAGTTCCATTAACCATAACGTCTTGTTGCTTGAATGAAACTGTTACATCAATACCATCATTTCTGAATTCTTTATACTCAGCAGTAGGTGGAGTTAAATCAATTTCTGTTTTATCATACAAGATGCTATCATGTGCTGGTTCATCAAAACCATTGCCATTGATTACTATATCATCGCTATCTCTATCTACTAATCTAATGCTATCAAAAGCAACTTCAGAAATATTGTCTTCTGAATCCTTAAACCATGCATAAATAGTCTTAATACCTGACTCACTACTAAATACATATGGCAATCTTGTTGAGTAGTCTTGCCAATTTTGATTATCAGAAGAAGGTTTAGTGTTTGTCTCACTAATATACATATAATTTGCATTTTCGGCACTTATATACAATACCGTTCTTGGTGTTACAGTATATTCAGCATCATCATTTATCAAAATTGTTCCAAATGGAGTCTCATCTACAAGAGGATCAATTGGGAATCCCCTAGCCGATTTTACACTTACTTGAACATCACTATGAGCCTCTAGATAGTTATCCGACTCTGGAATAGTAACACTTAAGATTCCAATTCCAGTATTAATTGAAGTAATCTCCATAATTGTTCCAGAAACATTTGTTGTAAATACAGATGTATTACTTGATGTTAATATCGGACCTGTTCCACCATATTCACCGTCATATGTAAAGTCAAGTCTGTATGTTTCTCCCTTATTCATCAAAATATCATGTGTCTTAAGGTTTCTGTCTGCTTTTGCTATCGTAAATGGAAGCCTTATCTCACCATAGTAAGCACCTCTTCCTCTTACAATTGCTGTTGCAGTTCCAGCATTTACATTATTTTCATACTCTACAGGATAATAGTCTACTCCTGGAACAAGCACTTTACTTCCATCTGTAACTATTGCTGCTGGTCTCTTTTGTCTACCATCGTAAACAAATAAAGTTTCTTCAAGTCGAGCATCAATGCTATTTAGTGAAGTACCATAAATATTGAATGTAGCAATGATTTCTTGGCCTTCATAATCGTTTATTCCAGTAATAATAACTTTTCCTGTTCCAACATTTATATTGTCTTCATATGAAACTACATAGTCATAATCCTTATTTAGTAATTCTCCTTTTTCATTATAAACTCTTTCTACTGGAGTAATTTGTTCACCAGTAAATGGTATATCATATGAATCAAGAATTACCTTATCTAGATAATGTGGAACTTTAATCCATTGAGCATATAGTATTATCGTTTCTGTTCCACTATATGTATCACCAGGCATATATGTTGTACCGCTTCCATCTGAGCTTGTGTTCCATGATTGGAATATAAACTCATCTGTGTTAAAGCCGTTTTCTTTAATTGTTATAGCAGTATCCTCATATTTAACTTGCTTGTTCATCGTTCCATGAACACCATTTCCATTGTAATATACTGCATAAACATTAAATGTTTCAACGGTTTCGTTTCCGCCGACGTCTTCAGCAACAACCTCATATTCGCCTTCATCTGTTATTTCTTTTGTGCCAGTTTCACCACCAGTAGGTATTGGTGTAGTGTCAAGCTCTTCGCCATCCACTGTAATCTTTTCTATTCCTGATCCATCAGTATCAGGTATACCATCGCCATCAGAATCAATATCCTCATCCACTGCTGTAATATCAACAACTACTACTTCATCGCTAGGAGTAGGAACTTCTTCTATAGTAAGTATAGGTGGGTTGTCGTCAATATTTGAAATAACAAATATCGCACTACCAATATTACCAGCTTTATCCTTAACTGCAAATACTTGACTACCTACATTATTCGTGTAAGTTTGTTCTTGAATAGTACTAATTGTATTTTCTATATCAACGTACGTACCTTCTGTATCTGGTCCAAATAAGTAGCCTGTTATACCAGATAATGAATCATTTGCATAACCAGTAACACTTACATTTCCATTGCTCCAACCACTAGGATCTATAACAATATTTTGTATTATAGGAACATCTTTATCTATTGCAACAACTATACTTGCAACATCGCTTATATTATCGTTGTTGTCTACACTTCTAAAGTAGAATGTAACCATATTTTGATTATCAGTAAGAAGTATATAACTTGATTCATCTGGTTCAATATTATTTATTGAAACAAATCCTTCACTTGGACTAGTTGTTGAGTACTCATAATGAGAAATACCACTTTCATCTGTACTACTAATTCCAATCCAAACACTATGATTCGTCCATGTTCTTTCTTCATAATTAGCTCCAGATGAACTATCTAATTTAGCAGTAATAATTGGAACTGTTGGTGAAACCATTTCTTTTATGATTCCAATTGAAGTTTCTGTCGTAAATGTTGCATCTTCGTAGTTTTCTTTTGATGCATATGCTTCCACATAGATATATTTACCAAGATATTCCTCTTGAATTACAATGCTATTCTCTGTTCCACTTGCTATAGGTGATCCGCCATCGTAAACATTCGGTTCATTAATCACGTACCAGGTATATACGATATTAGCATCTTGAGGGTTAATGTGTGGTATAGCAACAAGTCCTGTACCTACTTCACATGAACCACTTAAAGTAACACTTCCAGTAATTTGAGCTTTTGTTATTGTGAATGGTACTTCAACCTCTCCAGTGTATGCTCCAATTCCATGAATAATTGCCTTTGCTTCACCTACATTGATATTATCTTTGTACGTTACGAAGTAATCTACACCCTCAGCAAGTGTTGTTCCATTTGGTAATTTTACTGTGGCTGACGGTTCTTTCGGTTGACCATCATATACATATGTATTTGGATTTAATGTTACATTCAAATTATTAGGAAGACTACTTGTAAATATTTCAAATGTCTTAGAAGTATCAAAGTCAATTTCATAGTTAGTACTTCTAAATGAAACACTATCTCCTAATTGTAGCGTACCTTTTAGAATTTGATAGAATCCAACCGTTTCTCCACCAACTCTCGAAAGCTTACCTGTAATAGTTGGATACTCACCAGCTATTAACCCATCTACATTAATTTGTGTCTTGTATTTAATATTATATGTTGTAATTGGATCAGGATCTAATGTTCCAAATAATTTACTATTATTGTTTGGAATAATTATTATTGGTCTTGGTCTAATAACATATGTCTTTTCTGCACTTCCAGTGTAGTTTCCAGAACCTGTTACTGTTACTACAACATCTCCAGCATTAATACAGTCTGTGAATGAAACTGCATAATCTATATTCTCTCTTAATACTTCGCCTTCAATTTCAACTGAAACGTTAGGTTTATGTTCAGAACCATCATACTCGTAAGAGACTTCATCGATCATGAAATCAACAATTGGTCTCCTTATAATATTAAGTACTCCACCTTCAACAAATATCATGTCATAGTTATTTGCTTTAAATAGTGTAGTTCTACTATCTACAATACCTAAGTTTCCAGATAAAATTGCATACTCTCCTACTTCTTCACCAGGCTCTCTTGCTAAGCTACCTATAAATTCTGGGATTTCATCATTCTCAATTCCAGTTGATGGAGAAGCAACTACATTATTTGTATATGAACACAAGAATTTAGGATCAGGAGCACCATATTCCTTTGAGTAAGTTTCTGGATCTACTGAAACATATAATGGTCTCTTACTAATTTCAAATGTCCTTGTTTGTGTACCATAGTAATTTTCTTTACCTGTGATAATTATAGTTGCGGTTCCTGCATCGGTGTTGTTAGCATATTGAACTTCATAATCACGTCCAGCAACCATTGTTACATAAGGTGTAACGCTCTTATCAACAACTGTTACTTCTGGTTCTTTAGCAAGTCCATCATATACATAATTTGGCAAATTATTAATTGTAATTCCACATGATTCTAGCGATATTCCTGTAACATCTACAATTCTAGTTACTGTCATTAGTGGATTACCATTATATCTTGCTTCATATGTTACTTGATATCTTCCCTGTGTTGTTCTATCTACATTATTTAGTGTTATAACCTTCGTCAAACCATATTGTGTGTAATTATTACTATTGGCATCATTATATCCTGCCAAAGTAGCTCCAGCATCAACATATGGCTCAGTATTGCTTTGAGCAACTTCTATAATACTATCTCCAACCAATTCTAGAATTGGTCTAATATTATCTACACCAAATACATTCTGATAATTTGTTTCGGCTTCATATAATTGCTCAGATTCTTCATTTGGTACATATAATACTGTATTAGAGTTGTTATTAATATTGGTTGCTAGCTGAATTGGTGTTTCTGATAACGTGATAATTGCCTCTAAAGAAGAAGTTCCCTCAAGCATATTAACACCTGTTAATTTATTAAATGATGTTCCTAAGAATAGAGTCTTTAGTGTTGAATCATTCTTTAAGAATTCATCCATATGATTAACATTAGAAATATCAAATCCACCTAAATCTAGTTTGCTTATCAATGAGCATCCCATGAACATTTGATCGATATTGGTCAAAGCATTAGTTTCTAATCCAGAAACATCAATTGCTGTTAACTTATTGCATCCTTTAAACATAGCAGACATATTTTCAACATTAGATGTATTAAAGTTTGTTCCGTTTAAATTAATTGATGTAATTCCAGATTCTTCAAACATACTTGCCATCGTTACAACATTTGACGTATTGAATCCAGAAACATTAATAGTGCTTAACTTTGTAGTTCCTTTAAACATCTCTGACATGTCAATTGTACTTGTAGTTTCAAGTTCTGCTGTATTTAACGATGTAAGATTTGAACAGCCTTTAAACATTGCTGACATATCGGTAACATTCGTGGTGTTAAATTTAGTTAAATCAATCGTTGTAAGTGTTGAGCAATTCTCAAACATATGACTTGTATTTGTTACATTTGTTGTAGCAAATCCGTTTCCAGTTACAAATCCTGCAGATGTTAAATTGCTACATCCGCTAAACATATATGACATATTTGTAACCTTTGAAGTGTCAAACATTCCATTAGTTACAGTAATTGTACCTAGGCTTACACAGTCTTTAAACATTGAGCTCATATTTACAACATTTGAAGTATTAAATGTTGATAAATCAATGCTAGAAAGTGAACTTGCACCATTAAACATTCCTCTCATGTTAATTACATTTGAAGAGTCAAAGTGAGATAAATCTAATGTTGTTAGTGCAGATGTATCGGCAAACATTTCATTAAATGTTACTACTTCACTCGTATTAAGCTGAATTCCGTTTTCCTCAATTTCAGTCATAATACTATATTTATTAAATAAATCTCTACCCGAATTTAAGTACAATGAATTACTCATTGCTCCGAAGTACTGAATATAGTTAGAACCATCTCGAACTATCCAGCTCTTTACGCAGTTGTTTTCTTCAAAAGAAGCATCCCAACTATCAATTGCATTTGCTGGAACTTCTAAGCTATTTACAAATACTACTTTAGATACTTGATCTGCATAGTATTCTTTTCCAGCTCTTTGAGCACCTATCATATATGCTCTATTATTTGTTCCATTTATAAACGATGTCTCTCTTGCCATTAATGTTGCTTTTCCTAATGAAATGAAACTCTCTTGTATCTTCGTTCCAACATTATCTACAGCATCAAATGCTTGAACTGTTATTCTATAATTTCCTGGTGCAATACCATCTATAGAAATTGTATCATTCGTTTGAGCAACTTCTGAATACAAGTTATCGTAGTCTGTAACTATAGGAATATAAGTGCCACCATTATCGTATTCCACATTCCATCTTACAGTAACTACTCCTGTACCAGCATCCGCAATATTTGTTGCAGTAATAGTTGCAGATCCATTTGCATCAATTGAGCTACAACTAATGCTTTCTATTGTTGGTGGTGTTGTATCAAGCAATACATCTGTATGGATTGGATCTGTTGAACTTCCATCCGAAATATAAACATATCCAGGTTTAACTTCTTGAATTGTGTATAAATCATCATTTACTATGCTTAGAGATCCAATTAGGATAGGATATCTACCTTTTGGAGATGTATTATTAGCTGTAGTAGACAAATCACCTGTAAATTGTGGAGCTAATGTTGAACCATTAGGCAATTCATATACTTCAGTATATGTATATGCTAAAGGCATTGGAACATTTGATCCTTGTTGAACAACTATTGATTGTGGCCATATTGTTACTAGACGTTTTGTTATACTAAATAGTATTTCCCTTGAATTATAGTAAATTCCTTGACCAGTAATAGCAACCGACGCTGTTCCAATTTCTTCATTGTTAGAAATAACTTTACTATAGTGCGTTCCTTCTACTAGAAGATCTGCATCATTAAATATATTTACCTGAGGTACCTTTGCTAATCCATCATAAGCAAATTGATACCTATCAAGGCTTGCAGTAATATGCTCATTAGCCTCTGATATATCGATACCAAGAAGCACATTATTTAATGATATTTCAGTAACATTATCCATAAAGTCATAAATCTTTAGGATAACATCATAATACCCAGCTTGTGTAACTGTATAAGTATATTCTTTCCTTTCTATTGTTGACGGATATGTTGTTATATTCTCAGTAACTGTATCTACTGCCGTTGTTCCTTTAATTAATGTCCATACTAGTTTTGCTATTCCTGAACCAGTTCCATCAGTAATGTTTGATACCGAGAATGTAGCATTTCCGTTTTTATTCATGTTTTCAAATATAATTCCATCAGCAGTCGGTCCAGTTGAATCAAGAGTAATATCTTTATGAATTGGGTCACCATCTCCAACTTGGCCACCAACTCCATATATATCAGCAATAATTTTAACATTTCCAACTGCATCTGTAATTTTAACAGATATTGTGTAAATACCGTCATCAGGAAGAGTTGCAGTGAATTCTTCTTGAGCAATATTTAATGGGAATTGTGGATAGTTTTTGCTTCCAGAATCAGCTGTTATACCATCTTTCTTCATAACCCATTCTATTTGAGCAATACCAGATCCTGTTCCATCCGAAATTGTATTTAAAGTAATTGGGAGATTATTACTTGCATCTTTCGTACCAAAAGTCAATCCAGCAACTGTTGGAGGAATAATATCTAAAATAACATCATCATGAATTGCACTACCATCATCACCAAAATATGTTGAATAAGTTGTCTTGTTACCAACACCATCTGTAATTGAGAATGATAGTATGTAATCAACCCCATCAACAATTATTGGAGAATAAGTTTCTGAATTCATCGACAATGGATATCCTGTTACATTTGTGGTTCCGTTTTGAGCCGTTTGTCCAGATGCAGTCACAGACCATTCAATGGTTTTTATTCCAGAACCATTTGCACCATCTGAGATTCCTTGTATGCTAAATGGAACGTGATTACTTGAATCTTTTGTTCCATATTGGATACCAGAATAAGTCGGTGCAGTCGTATCAACAAATACTTTTGTAGATATTGCATCATCAGCATACGACACAAAATTAAATGTGACGAAAAAGCTTATTAAAATAGCGAAAATAATTGCAAGTCGTTTCATTTGTTTCTCCCATCCCGTGTGACTAAAAATAGTTTTTCTGCTAATTGGTTTTCTTTGGTGACGCAGAGTATTTGCATAAATATAGCTATTTAATGCAAATTTCATTCCCTGCGTCACCTCTTTTTTCTTTTGTGTTTTTAAGCTTTTTTCTTTTGTATCAATCTATATATTTTTACATAAATAGATTCATCTTTAGTACTTTTCTTGCTTTTCAAGCTCATTTGCTATCTTTCGTATTTCGTGATTTGCCTTAAACTGCACAAATCTGTTTTCATTGGTAACACTGCTTGTACAAACGAGCTTTATGATTAAGCATTTGTACTTTGATTTTTATTATAATAATATATAAAAAAATGTCGATATCACTTTTTGCTGCAATATGCTATTTCAAGCCATTTTTGACAAAAAGGTTACAAAAAAGTCGTTAGGGAAGCTCGTTTTCCCTTAACGACTTTTAATTAAATACTTTATTCTTTTAAGATTACGTTACATTTTCTTGTCTTTATCTTTACCAAAAACAATAAAAATAGACAAATTTGTTCTATCCCTAAGAAAAATCAATCAAGTTGTAGTTAGCATTCAATTTATTCAATAATTTTTCTTCTCTATTTGAACAACTTAAAATGATAATTTGTTTAGCATTAGATATTCTACTTAACAGCTTTAATACATTTTCTAGTCTTTTATCATCAAAATACGCAAAAGACTCGTCTAAAATAATTGGAACGCTCTCATATCTGTCCAATGCAGCCAATCTGAAGCTCACGTATAATTCATCAATAGTTCCAAAACTTAATTGCTCAATAGGAATAAGATTTCCATACTCACCTTCTACCATTATTTCGTTGTCATCAGTATATTTTATAGTTTTGTACTTAGAATCAGTACATTCACTAATCAAATCGCCTATCCTATGGGCAAAACTTGGGAGAACTTGTGATTTATATACAGAATAAGCTTCATCAAGCTTTTCTATCGCAAATCTGAGTGACTTCTCTCTTTCTTCGATTAGTCTCAATTCAATTTCTTTATTCTTAAGCTCTGTTTTTTTCCTGTCCTCTAGTCTAAGTCCATTTTTTAAACTTTGAATTTCAAATTCTTTTTTCTTTGACTCAAACCTAACATCATCAAGTTGTTTTTTATAATTCTTCCCAACTTCTTTTAATTCGTCTACTCCTTTTTCCGTAAGGTTTTCTGGAAAATCTTTTCCGATTTCTTTTCTTATTCTCTTTTTTTCTAACGACTTAACTTCATTAGATACTTCCTCGAAATCTCCAATTTGAACCTTTGGTGCCTCAACCTTGTATGAAATCTTATTGTTTAATACTATAGCCAAAATTGCAAGCAATATTGGAATAAAGCATAGCACCCACTTAGCCATAACAGCTAGTGCTATAAACAGAACTATATTAGATATTACAATTATAGATATATCAATTCGCTTCTTAGTATCAAGTGTTTTCTTAAAGTTTCTTATTTCCTCTTTTTGAACATCAACTTTAGCTTCATATCTCGCTTTTTCGTATTTTAGTTCTTTTTCGCATTGTTCTTTTATTTCGACAACTTTTTCAACATTGTTAATATCCTTCTCTATTTCGCTAGCCTTTTCGTTTAAAGAATCTATCGTGGTTTCAAGCGCCTTAATGTCTCTTTTTATCTTATTCATATTGTCTAAATCGGTTTTTAATGATAACACATCTTTATTCAGCGTATTTTTTGGTTTTGTAGTTGTTCTTTCTGTACCAATTTCATCTAATAATTTCTTTTCTAGTCTTTTTCTGATCTCTATGTATGAAAAACTCTCATCACCACTTTGAACCATATTTATCATTCTTTGAACAATCGCTTTTTGAGACGCGTCATCAAGCTTTAGTTTTCCTTGGTTAAATATTGCCAAGTTGTCAAATGAATATTCATCAATACCAAGCACTCTATCGCCAACAAGGGCTCCCTTTGACTTGTCAATTGTAAAATCTTTTGTGATATCGTTTCCATCTTTATCATGAATATGGTATTTATTTTTTGAAAATTCTCTAAATATCTTAAATTCGTTGCTATCAGTCTCATAATGCAAATAACCGCCATACAAAGGAGTACTCTCCCATGGTTTATATGCTTCAACATCTGATATATAATTTCCATTTTTATTTTTACTTATGCCATATAGCATGCACTTTATAAACTTTACAAACGTTGATTTTCCAGTTTCATTATCGCTTTTTATAAGATTGATTCCATGTTCTAGTTTTATATTTTTGTCACAAAGCTTCCCAAATCCATTTATTTGAACTTCTTTTATAATCATTTTAACTCCTAACTATTTTAGAACGTTTTCTATCGCTTCATAAATCATGTTTGATTTTTCCGGGTGTTTTTCCAATTCATCTATCATTAGTTTAGCAAACGTACCTCTAATACTATTCTCCTTTGATATTTCTTGTATATCAATGCTAGGGGTAGTGGCGTTTTCGATTTTTATTATATTATCGTACTCTTCTAGCAACCTATCTGCTAATCTTTTGATGTCTATATGATAAACACCTTGTAATACAATTTTATAGAAATAGTTGTCCAATTTTATACTATTAATTGCTTCATCTTCCGAATCAAATTCAGTTACATCACAATATAGTGTTACAAAGTTGGATGCATTTAGTTTTATAAATCTATAATCAATTATGTACTTTCCATCTTCATCATTATAAATATTTCCAACAACCATTCCATGGTTTCCTGGTTCATCAAATCCGAAGAGAAACCAAACTTCCAGGATATATAATGGAACTATCATCTATTTTTGGCAAATGTATATGTCCGTAGAGCGCAATAATCAAACTTAGATAAATCTGACTCCTTAATATCATGATATTTTTTTGAATTGCCATTAAGAGTCCCATGTGTAACTAAGAGATTCACTCTATTTGTATCAACTTTAATACTAGCAATATCTCCTTTTTCCATTTCATATTTATTAAATCCAACTCCATAAATAGATATATCGTCGAAATCATATCTACCTACTTCACCATTGAAAATATATACATTATCTGGCCATTCAAACTTGTTATATGGAGAATTAGCAATCAATGGGTCATGGTTTCCCGGAGATATAAGTATTTTGACTTCAGGAATTGTCTTTAGCTCCTTAATGATGAACTCTATAGTATCAATCTCTACATGTTCTTGTTCAAATAAATCTCCTGATATTATAAAAAGATCAATTTCATTTTCTCTAATATATGTAATTACTTTTTTGAATGCTTCTATTTGTTCTTCTCTTATTCTATCTTTGTAACTTTTTTTGTTTTTTAAATTTTCAAATGGTGTGTCAAAATGAATGTCGGCAATATGTACAAATTTCATATTATTCTCCTTAAATATTGAATAAAAAAAGGGGGTATTTGATACCCCCTATTGTAGCTAATTATTGTTATCGTTGTTACCGCTTGTACCAAAAAGTTCTGCAAATCGTTTATCTATCTCTTGCATTATATCATATTCAGCGTCATCATCAGAAGAACTATTATTATTTGATGTGTTTGTATTTGCTGTTTCAGGTTCATCAATAATCGGTTCTGAATCAATTAGATCAGAAGATGTATTTGAAGAAATATGCTTTTGAACTGTATTTGCAAGACTACTTGCTGACGTTGTGCTATCACTTATACCTGAACTTGGTTCTAAGCTTGAGAAATCACCAAGTTCTTCAGCCGACATATTCCATATATCATCTAATGAATCTCTATCATTTTTAAGCCATGTTGAAGGGTCAGATATAACAAAATCGCCTCTCTTTTGATCTTCTAGTGATAAGTGACTTATTTCTGATTTTTGTGCTTCATAGTATAGTGGATGCGGTTTTAGTCTCTTTTTATAGCCTAAAAATGACCACTCAACCTTTGGATAATACCAATATTTTTCCGTTCTAATTGGCTTCATAGTCTGTATAAATATAATACACTCATTTGTATCCATACGTCTTAATTCATCAGGAGTCATAAGGGCTCTTGCAAGAATCTGGTCTGAATAACCACGTCCTGAAGTCTTATTATCTTTATCAGTATTCTTTGAAACGCTCTCATGTGAAATTGTTTTCTCACCCAGTAACTTCGAAAAGGTTTCAAGAGTTTTTTGGGCATTACTACCTAAAAATAGTTGTGTACTACAGTTAGCCATGATTGTTTGAGTTACCTTTTCATCATATATTTCTTCAAGCTGGTCAATACTCTGTAGAATAATACTTATATGTAATTTTTTAGAACGACATGTTGAAAGAATTCTCTCAAAATTTGGAATTCTACCAATGTTTGCAAATTCATCTAAGATAAGAAACATCGGTATTGGTAAAGCTCCTCCGTTTTGGTCACCAAATTCATATAACCTTTGGAACAATTGTGAGAAGAATATGTTCATGATAAAGTCATATGTTCCATGGCTTTCTGGTGTAATAAAGTAAACAACTGATTTTTCTTTAGCTAAATCTTCAAATTCAATTGTATTACTTGCAGTAAGTGCAGCAATTTCCTCAGAATCGAATGCTTCAAGCTTAGCTGCTAGCGAAACTAAGATATTTGAAAATGTTTTTTCACTACCAAGTCTAATAGTATCAAATGCACGTCTAGCAGGGTTATCAAAAGGAAGTGCTTTAAAGATTTCCATCAAATCTTCGCCTTCGTTCTCTGCACCAAGCCTTACTAATGCAGCACAACTTGCTAAACTGTGTTCCTCTTTTGGTCTATTAAACAATATATAATAGATCATAGCTTTAAGCAAGGCTTCTGAAGTCTGATCCCAGAATGGGTCAGAACTTTTTGACCCACCTTTTTCATCTTTTTTAGAAATAATCTTAGTAATAATATCTATATCTGTAGTATTTCTTATATGAGATAACGGATTATAACCATCACTAAATTTAGGATCTGCTAAATTAATAACGTGAACGTTGTATCCGTTCTTTTTCATTATACCAGCTGTTCTATCATAAAGTTCACCTTTAGGGTCTGTAAAAATATATGAGCCAAGCATTTGTAAAGCATTTGGAATTGCAAAAGATGCAGATTTACCACTTCCGCGATCCACCGATTACTAAAATATTACCATTCTTACCTGTAGGTGGATTTGGTATCATAGGCAAATAATGATCTTTAGCAAGTATGAATCCTTCTTTACGACTCAAAACGGAAAATTCTTCACCATTTCGTGCCCAATCGGCACTTCCATGTTCAGCACCAGCATATTCCCTATCCGTTTTCATTACTAAAAGAATTACAATCATTACAATCCAGTATACCATTGATATAGTTTTCAAATTTGATAGATAAGCATTCATATTATTAAAAATGCATGAATAGTTTCCACCAAAATCTTCAACTGCCACTCCTGAAAACATACTTTTTGCTTTGTCAACAATTCCTCTATTATCTTTTGAAATATCTAAGTCTTCAATTTTTTCGGTGCTTGGCAACTCAGAACCTTCATTAGCGAGTATATATTCTATGCTATCTCTTGTGTAAATTGGAACGAAAAATAGGGCTAACAATATGAATGCTACCCCCATTACAATTATTAATGCTTTTCTTTGCTCAAACCATCCCTTCATAAAATGGTTTCCTCCTTTGTATAGCCGGATTAAAAACTAATCTCTATCTTTTCCCTTGTCTTGTCCTTTTCCTTTTTCTAACTCACCAGGAACAAGCGTATCTGTTGGATTACCAACTGGGTTAATTCTTCCTTGTGGATCAGCATCAACAACCATTCCAGCAATTCTTTTTTCTTTACTCATAGTAAATTCCTCCTTACATTATATTAATTTAATCATTCCTTACTTCAATAGCTATATAATACTTGTGTGGCAAAAGTTTGATTTTTGCCTTAATTTCCTTAGTTTGAGTGTCAAAAAACACTGTCGGAGTAACTTCATCTCCAATTTCAGGATCTACAATAGTAATAGGTCTCCTAAAATCTGGCGAATATTTAAACTCTTTATACTCGACATCATCGCTTCCAGATTTTAATCTTGTATATTTAAGATATCCTGGTTTTTTGCCTATATTTAATTTACCATCTAAGTACTCTGCGCCATTTAAAACTGCTTCACCAGGTTTCAATGTTAAGAAAACTACTTCCTTTCTCTGTCCATCTTCTGGCTCAGGATTGAAGAAAAATGTCTTTTTAAAACCACTGTCCACCTGCTCAATAAATGATTTTAGCTTTTCAAGAGAATAAATCTCTGCTCCATTTTCTACAACAGTATTAATTTGAAACGCTAAAGTGTTGGTTCCATAGCTGTCCATAACGGAAAAATTCTTACCACTATCAAATAGTCCCATAATAATCCCCTTTTCTTTGTCCAACTCATGTTCCAAACTTTATTATACCATATATACTCCTTTAGGTCAACATAAAACATGGTGGATTTTATCGTTTTTTGTTTAGTTTTCTTATTTCATTGTAAAGCTGCTTTTCCTTATCTGATAAGGCTTGTGGGATTTCAATATTAATTTTTGCCACTAGATTGCCCCTCAAACCGTTTCTATTAATAAACCCTGCATCTTTTATTACTAATTCCGCACCTTGTTGCGTTCCTTCTGGAATTTTTAGCTTATATTTAGCATCCAAAGAGTCTATAGATATTTCCGTACCAAGGACAGCGTCAAGATTACTAATAGTGATATCTTTATATAAGTTGTTGTTTTTTAGTAGATATTGTTGATCATCTTGAACACTAATATTTAAGAGAACGTCACCTTTCTTATTGTCAAAATTACTCTTATTTCCTTCACCACTTAATTTGATAACTGTCCCTGTTGTAACACCACGGGGAATTTTGACAGTAACGATTTTTTCGTCCTCCCCAAGAGGCTTAAATCTAATTTTTTTAGTAGCACCGTTAAACGCTTCCTCAAGAGTGACCGTTAATGAAATATCTACGTCAAGCTTCTCTTTTATACTTCCCATCGAAAATGGTTTCTCTTGTTCTTCTCTATCTCCAATAAATATCTTGATAAAATCTGATGTACCAGCTTTATTAAAAGTATCTTTAAGTGAAGATAAATCTATACCATTTTGCATAGCATGCATATAATATCTAATATTGTATCTCTTTTTCTTATCTTTGCTTCCTAGAATTTCATATGCTTCATTAATATTTTTAAATTTTTCCTGCGCAATCGTATCCCCAGGGTTAATGTCTGGATGATATTTCTTTGCTAGTTTTCTATACGCAATTTTAATTTCATCTTCTGTAACCTTTGGACCCTTTAGATCCAATATCTTATAATAATTCTTGTACTTCAACTTTTCTTTCTTTCCATTTCTTACATATTTGAGTTATTCTTTATAGCCCCTATAAATAATAAGTGTTCTTTCAATTTCATTAAATGCAAGTCTGTCCCCAACCTCAAGTGATAATTTGCTCTGAACTATATGATTTGCAGTTCTAAACTCCCATTCACCTTTTGTTGTTCTGTCAACTTTTAAAAGAAATACATTATAATCATTTAAATCATAATATTCATCTTCAAAAGAAGCTGTATACTTTTCTACATCTAATTTTCCTGTATTGTTAAGCCCATATGATAATACTTTTGACTTTTCATCTTTTGTTTTTCTATTGACTGATGTGACTATTAAGTCCTTTTTATATCCTAAAATGTTAGGAGTGTATTTTTCTCCAACAATAATCGTTTCTTTGTCTCCAAATTTATAAACCACAAAATCTCCAACCTTACAATCAAGAACTCCTGTATATTTATACTCTGTGTCTTTTGAGCCAACAGGTTGAACTTTAATGTAATTAGTTGCATTTTTACTATCTTTATAAATTGCTTTTACAAGACCATAAAGTAGCGACTCTTTTTCGCTGTAATCCCTAATTATAAATATTTTGTATATTCCATTTGCATCAATTATACCAAGGTAATCTCCATCTGTTTTTTCAAGTTCTTCTACTTCATTAATCTTGATTTGTTTAACATCGTATCCTTTTGGTGTATCTAAATCACCATACTCATAGTGATAAGTTGCTTTTATAATTTTGATTTCATCATCGTCAAAATAACCTAGCTTATCTTTAATTTCTTTGTATGTTAAAAGATTAACTTTTAATTTATCTGTTAACTTTACAGTGTTCTTAATTTCGGTGACTGTCTTAACAATTTTTTTATTGTTTTCATCAAATGTGAAATAGATTAATGTTCCTTTTGGTAAATTAATAGTCTTCAATGCTGTTTTATAGGTCTTTTTGGTACCATCAACATATACTGTGAATGATGACGTTGCATCACCTGTTTCTCTTGAATATTCAAAGCTATCGTAGAAACCTACGTTTAAATCTCCTACATCAAGATTATCCTCATATAGATCAACCTGAATAACTCTATCTGTAGAATCAATCATAAATTGAACTTCTTTTCCAATTAAACTATCAAATTCTTCACTTGTAAGTTTTGATAATAGTTTTGTTTTACTTGAAATGTAGTTTGCATACATGGTATTAGGGTATGCCTGATATTCTAATCCCTCTGTCTTTATTATATTCTTATTTGAATCATATCCAATAAATGTTTCATTCTTTTTAGTTGTCTTTGCAATCATATAATATTTATTCTTAGATAGTTCAACAAGAACATCGCCCTTTTTAAGGGTAGACCAATCAACCCTTTCATTGTTGAAGAATAGTACTGAACCGTCTTCAATTATTAATTCATTTACACTATCTGCATTTACAGTAATTGTCTTCGTTAGCTCCGCTTCATTTTTGCTATATCTATAATTAATATTGTCATCAATAAAAATATTTTTATCTTCTTTTGTTTCCTTATTATTTTTTTCGTTACTTTCAGATTTTTCCCCCGCTTTAGAGTCAATGCCTACACTATTAACAACCGTAAAATTGCTAGTATTTACTGCAATTACTCTATCATCTCTATCATCTATGTAGTGATATACATATGCATAATCAGAGCCAGGGCTTAATCTAGTTTTGTCAGATACATTTATTCCATCCTTTTGCAATTCTTTTAAAGTTCCCGCAAATAGTTTTGAACCTGTATCGGTGTGAATATTAACTATCTCATACCTAATTTGACCATTAGGATATTCAACTCGTTTAAATAGTAAATCAGATGTGCCCCCTATCATAGAGTAATTAACTTTAGCTTTTTGATCAAAAAGTTTATAGTAACCGCCTTTTACCTTAGCATATAATTGTCCATTGATTTCTTTAAATTCAGAAATCGTTGCATCAAGTTCATATGTATGGTCTATTATCTTTCTATCAAACAAGGTTTCATTCGTGCTTTCATACGTAAAACCGGTCACATCATTTTTGAAAATCATTTTCCATGTATCTGTAGTAAGTGTATTCCAAAGAATAATAGCACAATTTCCTCGAGTAGCATGATCATTAAAATTTTTTATGTTTGTATTTCTAAAAAGCCTAAATTCCATAACTTTGTCAATGTACTCTTGAGCCCATTCACTAGAGTTACTTTCTTTAAGGTAGTCATGTCCAAGTGCTTTCGTGATCATTTTGGCAATTTGAGCATATGTTACAGGTTCATCTGGTCTAAAACTACCATCTTCGAAGCCTCTCATGAACCCTTTATTTACTGCAACATTAACATACTTGAAATACCATGCTTTTCTGTCAACATCAGTAAAAATAGTATGTCGCGAATCTGAATCAAGCGCAGCAATTTCAGAACTCTTTAATGATGACTCAACAAGCATTTTTGCAAATTCAGCCCTAGTAACTTCTTTTTCATGGTCAAAAACGTTCGCTTTGACACCCGACACAATTTCTAAGTCGCCCAATATTTCAACCGCGCCCTCATATTCTGTGCCTAAAGTATCATAGAATTGAACTGCATTTACTTTTGTAAACATGGCCATCAAAACAGTAGTAGTGGCCAACACTTTTAAAATGGTATTTTTCTTCATTAGTGTTTTTCGTTCCTTTCGAAAAGAAATTTAAGCTATAATACCCCAATTTTTACTAATACAATTATAAAAATACCAATTTTTAATGTCAACAAAATGGGCTTATTTGTAAGGAAAACTTAACAAGGAAGTGACAAAAAAAAAGACTATTCGATTACTTTTTAATCTGTAATCGAATAGTCACTTTTTTTATTATATAATTACTCTTCTTCTGCATCTATTCCCTTGATTATGAAGCAAACTCTTGCTTCCGTGTCAAATATCACTCTATCATCCTCAGCAATCTTAAGCTTTTCTATATCGGTGTTCTTTGCATAATCAAACACATATTCTCCTTTGTTGTTTTGCTCCATATCAACAACAAAGAAATCTAGATTATATAATTTTATCGTTTTTCCGTTTAATTCATAGGTATCTGCATCTAAATCTAATGTATCAACCTCGTCTTTAAACTCTACTAGTCTTGAATTCTCAGCATCTACAATTAGCGCAGAATCAATAGCTGGTTGTTTTAATTCTTTTACTATTTTTACACTGCCACTTTTATCAACCTTGAACACTAACAAAGAGTTATATTCTGGCTTTTTCGATAGCTTTTTAACTTCAAAACTAACTTCTTCTAAATCAAAAACATCAACTATTACATAGTCTATACCTGCTCTTTGCTTTTCCATTATAACTCTACCAACATAAGGTATATCTGGTTCAAACGAAACATCTTTAGTTTCTTCTGGTTTAGGTGTTGGAGCTGAAGTAGGTTTTGGTGTGACTGTTGGAGTATAAAGTGGTTCCGGAGTTGATGTAGCTTTTGGCTCTAGATTTTTACCAGCATTATATAATAATAATGCTACATTATCTCTTCTTGCTCCATTTATGGCAATAAAATCATTTGTCATTATATTGCTTGAAATACCATTTTCACTTAAATAATTCATGTATGGTGCACTCCAATTACTACCTTCACCTTGTTTAATGCTACTGTCTAAAAATCTAACAAGCATTGCTGAGCATTCACCATATGTAACTGTATTATCAGGTTTAAAACTATGGTCGTCGTACCCCTTTATTATTCCACTAAAGGTTGCTACTTCTATATATTGTTTTGCCCAGTGATTTGATGTGTCTGTAAAATCTACAACCATTTGGGCATCACCTTTTAAGTCAAAAAATGTTACTAGCATCTTCGCAAGTTCTGCTCTTGTTACAGTCTTATCTGGCATAAATGTTCCATCTGGATACCCATTAATAACACCTTTGTTTGATAATTCGTCAATTGCATTTAAATATTCAGAATTATAAGATTCCAAATCCGAATATTTTGCATAGCAAAGCGAAAACATACTTACAATTGAAATTACAATTAACAATGCACAAATCTTTTTCATAATATCCTCCTAATTGTTTTATATAATATCTACTATTTCTCTATACCTTTCAACTTCCTTGTCACTATATTCATACGCATCTTGAATCATCCCAACAACCGATTTTGCCTTTCGTTCTTCATTGGCATGAACAATTATTATTGTTTCACCAGCTTCGACAAAATCACCAATCTTTTTGCACACTTCGATTCCAACTGACTTATCTATTTCATCGTCTTTTTTTAGTCTTCCGCCACCTAATTTGACAACAGCATTTCCAATTTCTTGTGTATTAATACTTGAAACGTATCCTCTATGTGTTGCGGGAACTTCAAGCTTAATAGATGCTGTATCCAAAAGTTCTGGATATTCTATAACATTAACGTCGCCACCCTGAAGTGCAATTAGTTGTTTTAATTTTCTAAGACCTTCACGATTTTTAATTTGGTTTTGGATAAGTTTAATGTTATTTGCAATGTTATCACCTTTGCCAGCAAGTCTTAACATATGAGCTGCTATCCAAGTGCATACCGTCATAACATCTTCTTCACCATTACCTTTTAAAATGTCAATTGCTTCTTTTACCTCAAGTGCATTCCCACAAAATCTACCAAGCGGTTGATTCATATTTGTAATTACAGCTACTGTTTCTTTTCCAACTTTGTTACCAATATTTACCATTATTTCACCAAGAAGCTTTGCTCTTTCTTCACTTGCCATAAAAGCCCCGCTTCCAAAAGTCACCTCAAGCAAAATCTTGTCAGCACCAGCTGCTATTTTTTTACTCATTATGGATGATGCAATAAGCGGGATACTCTCAACGGTTTCAGTTGCATCTCTTAAAGCGTATATCTTCTTGTCTGCAATGGCAACTTTTTCAGACTGCCCCATAATAGAAATGCCTATATCATTTATGTTTGAAATAAACTCATTGAAGTCTAGATTTGTTCTAAAGCCATTAATTGCTTCCAACTTATCAATTGTACCTTGTGTATAGCCAAGACCTCGTCCAGACATCTTTGCTATTGGAACACCTAATGAAGCAACAAGTGGAAGTACAACAAGTGTGACTTTATCGCCAATTCCACCAGTACTATGCTTATCAACTTTTATTCCTTCTATTTTTGAAAGATCAATAATTTCTCCCGATTTTGCCATTTCAATAGTAAGATTATATATTTCATCCTCTGACATACCGTTTAAGTATATGGCCATTAGCAAACTAGCCATTTGATAATCGGGAATATTACCATTTGAATATTCAGAAACGAAGAACGAAATCTCTTCCTTCGATAATTCGTACTGATCTCTTTTTTTTCTAATAATCTCATTAATATTCATAACATCACCTTCAAATAGTAATATCATTTTTTATTTTTTCATACTTGGCTTCACCAATTCCGCTAACATTTTTAATATCTTCTAGCGAACCGAAACCACCATTTTCTTCTCTATATGAAATTATTTTTTGTGCCATTTGTGGCCCTATCCCCGTAAGTGTTTCAAGTTGTTCTTTTGTCCCATAATTAATACTAACTAAGCCATCTACACTTTTAGAACCACCATTATAAATAATTGCACCGTTATCCTCAATTTCCTTTGGGAATGATGGAATGATCACTTTTTGCTCATCTTTAACAATGCTTGCCAAATTTATCTTTGACAAATCAGCATCAGATGTTTCTCCTCCAGCTATTTCAATCAATTCAAAAATACGAGTCTGCTTTTTAACTTTCTTAATTCCTGGTTCATTTACTTCACCCGTAATATGAACAAAAACGTACTCTGCAAAATCGCCAGAAATAGTAGAAGAACCAGAAATAACTATTGTTTCCTCGCCCTTTGGAAACATCAAAAAACCGCAAATTGAGCAGATAATAAAAGCCCCAACATACAAAAGATGTTTAACTTTTATTTTCATAAAGCCATTAACCTCCATAAGTCACGGCTACTTACACTTATATAATAATATTCTTTCATTCACTTTTCAACAATTGCATAAAATATAGTAAAAAGTAGAAAACAAAAAAGCTTCTCCCCAAAAAGGGAGAAGCTTTGGTGAGCCCGGAGGGATTCGAACCCCCGACCCACGCCTTAGAAGGGCGTTGCTCTATCCAGCTGAGCTACGGACCCATGCTCACGTAACGAGTTAAATGTTAGCACAAGTCCATGTTTTTGTCAACCGGTTTTATTTCATTTATTTTTATCTTCTTTTCCAGCTGAAAGCCTATAAAGAGCCATTTTCGGGAATAATTTTTCTAATATAACCCTTATTTTTTCGTTCTTAGTTGTAAATTTTGAAAAATACTCATAAAAGCCTTCTGGTAATGCTAAAAGAATCAAAAAGCCAATAAACATTTGAGCCAAGGCCATGCTAGCTAATGTGTGTACACCAGCCGTATTCTCAATTTTAAATAGTGTTATAAGAAGCATCATTCCGGAAAAAGCAAATCCAATAACACTACCTTTTTTCCCAATAATAGAAAGTAGTGAAACGATTATAGAGATTACCACCATCATTAAGACTACAAGTAATACCAGTTTTTGAAAAATCCCTAATATAATTGCTACTATTAAAGCTGATACTATTCCAAATAGCACTGGCTTTTTGTATGCATAAATCATCACAAAAACAGTACAAACAAGCGATAATAGTGTTATATCAAAAATAGAAATATTCTTTAATACTGAAACCGCCACTATAAAAAGAACAATAGTTGCAAGAACTTCCTCTTTTTTTAATTTTTCACCTGTCCCATATAGATTATTAATTCCATTTTTAAATACAATGAAAAATCCCAATGAAAGAATCATATTAATCACTATATTTATAAAATTATCAAAAGAATGAACATTCACTACAAAAAGAAGAACTTCTGTAAAAGTTATTGCGCCAAGGTATTTTATAAACTCTGCCACTTGTCCATCTTTTTTCTTCCAAAATGCCTGTACTAATGCAAATATAAGTGTAAATACAACTGTTTCCGTGAACCCCTCTAGTCCAAGTGATACAAATGATAAAATACTTGTTATCAAAAATGGAATAGCTATTGGAATTTTTAAAACGACAAGTGCACCAATAAATGCCATTACAAATGGATTGACACCATTTTGCGTTATAGCAAATGGAATTAGAGCACTTAGCAGAATAATAACTATATTCTTTTTATTCTTTTTTAACCAACTTACCAATTTCTTACACCTTTCAAAACTACTAGTTTGCTTCATCAAGTTTCATAGAAACAAGTTTAGTAATACCATGCTCTTGCATCGTTGCACCATATACTATACCAGCTGATTCCATGCTTCCTTTTCTATGAGTTATAAGTAAAAACTGTGTATTTTCTGCAAACTTTTTCAAATAATCTGCAAATCTATATACATTGACATCATCAAGCGCTGCTTCAATTTCATCTAATATGCAGAATGGAGATGGAGATAATTTAAGTATCGCAAATAAAAGTGCTATTGCAGTAAATGCTCTTTCTCCACCCGAAAGTAACATCATATTTTGAAGTTTCTTTCCTGGTGGCTGAACTTCTATTTCAATTCCACTTTCCAAAATATTTTCGGTATCAGATAATATTAGTTCTGCTCTTCCACCACCAAATAATTCTACAAATACTTCTCCAAAATTCTTATTTATCAACTCAAAGTTTTGTGAGAATTGAATTTTCATAAGCTCAACCATGTCTGTAATTATCTTCTCCAGTGAGTTTTGAGACTCTTCCAAATCTTGTTTTTGATTGCTTAAGAATTCATACCTATCGCCAACTGCTTTGTACTCCTCAATACTATTTACATTTATTGGACCCAAATCTTTAATTGAAGCTTTTAATTTTTCTACTTCTTTCCCTGTTTGAGGTGTTACCTCTGCATAATCTGTTGCAGTATTAGGAGTAACTTCATATTCTTCCCACATTCTATTTTGAATATCTTCTATATCTGCTTCTACCTTAGATTTTTTAACGTCTAATTTTGTCGATTGATCATGCAAAATGTCTAGCGTGCGATATTCGTTTTCGATATTCTTTTCGATTTCTAGTGATTTTGAATTCTTATTTTCTCTCTCTTCCTTCAAATCAGATAATGTATTAGATAGCTCAGCAATTTTATCGTTTGTTGTTTTTATTGCCTCTTCAAATTGCTCAATTTCTTCTTTAAATTTAATATTGTCTTCCGACATCTTTTCTATATCTTCTTGTCTTTTCTTTGATGTGCTTTCGCTTTCCTCGATCTCATGATTAATTCTATCAAGCACTTCATCAATCGAACTTGAACTTTCATCAAACGAAGATACAGATATTTTTAAATCCATAATATCAGAATTTAAATCATCAAATACCCTTTGCTGCTCCATATTTTTCTTTGCAAATTCATCAACATTAGTTTGTGAATCTTCGTTTTCTTTATCAAGCTTTTCCATCAATTCATTAATTGTTTGAATCTCTCTCTTTGCCTCTTCAAGTTGACCAGAAAGAGTGTCTTTTTCTTCCTGAAGTGCTGATATTTTCTTTTCAAATCTTTCGATGTTATTATCAAACACTGTCATTTTCTGTAACTCTGTTGCAAAAAGAACTTGAATTTCTTGGAACTTATTAATAATCTCATCTTCATTTTTAATTGTTTCTTCAAAACTAGCTTTGTAATTTGAATATTCTTGTTCTGACTTTGATAAATCTTTTTTAAGTTCCTCAACAATTCCTTTAAGTTCTGTAATTTCTCTTCCTCTTGATAAAAGAGAAGTTGTCTTTTTGGCGATACTTCCACCAGTCATTTGGCCAGAACTATTTATAATGTCTCCGTCCTTCGTTACAATTCTAAATGCATATTTATTATTTCTAGCAATAGCAATTGCATTTTCCATGTTATCGCAAACAACGCTTCTGCCTAGCAAAGATAGTATAATCCCATCAAACTTAGAATCATAAGAAACTAAATCTGAAGCCACACCAATAAATCCCTTTTCTCCATTTAAATTATTTCTAAGTTTTTCTCCTTTAACTGAGGAAAGTGGATAAAACGATGCTCTTCCAAGATTTTCATTTTTTAGAAAATCTATTGCTCTTTTGGCATCTTCTTCTCTTTCTGTAATGACATTTTGAAGCGCTCCACCAAGAAGCTGTTCAATAGCAGTTTCATACTCATTTGGAACTTTAATTACGTTAGCGACTGTACCCAAAATACCATGTCCAAAATTTGAATCACTTTTGCACTTTTGCATAATAGACTTTACGCTATTAACGTAACCTTCAAACTCATTTTCTGTTTCTTCCAAGAACTTTAATCTCGACTCTTTGTTTGATACATCACTAAGTTTTGCACGAATAGTATCTTCAAATTCTTTAACCTTTGAGTCATAATTGCTTCTATAATCTTTTATTTTATTTGCTTTTTCTTCTAATTCATTTTTTTCTTTTTGTATACTTTCAAACGACTTATATTGCTCTGCTTTATACATTTTTTCTTTGTCTTCAGCAACTTTATTTTCCAAGATTTCCGAATCAATTTGCTTGATTCTGCTAGCCCATGTGTCATGATTTGAAGTAAAGTTTTTAAGTGTTTCCATCTTTTCAAACTTTAAGTCTATGTTTTTCATAATGTTTGCTTTTAGTTCTTCAATATGCTTTGCATCTTCACTCAAATTTTCAGAAAGTTTTGCTAATTCTTCTTCCTTTTCCTTTAGCTCATTCTCGAATTTTTGCTTATCGTTTGCAAGTCTTTCTTTACGAAGCATGCGATCTTCGACTTCTTTTTTTAGTTCTTCTATTTTGTTCTTTAATGCTTCTATATCATTTTTAAAATTTTCAATTGTTGCTAAATTATGCTCTATAGTTGTTTTTTTAACATTAATATCCGAATTAGTTTTTTCTATGTTGTTTTGTTCATTAAAAGATTCTTCCTGAAGTTTTTCAATTTCAGATAATATTTCTTCTGTTTCACTTCTAATTAATTCTTTATCGGAATTAAGTGAAGATAATTTTCCATTTTCATCTTCGGTTTGAGCCAATACCTCTTCTAATTGTTTAGATATTTCGACTAATTTTTCTTTATTTTTTCCAATGTTTGAAATAAATAGTCCAATTTCAAGATGTTTAAGATTTTCTCTATAATCCAAGTACTGCTTAGCCTTTTCTGATTGCTCCTTAAGTGGTCCTAGCTGTGTTTCAAGTTCTAGAACAATATCATTTATTCTAAGCAAGTTTTGTTTTGTATTTTCTAATTTTTTTTCAGCTTCTTCTTTACGAGTTCTATATTTTACAATACCGGCTGCATCTTCAAAAATGTGTCTTCTTTCTTCAGACTTAGTCGAAAGAATTTCATCAATCCTTCCCTGACCAATTATTGAATACCCATCTCTGCCTATTCCTGTGTCCATAAATAATTCAACTATATCTTTTAGTCTGCATTGGTTTCTGTTTATAAAAAATTCACTTTCACCGTTTCTAAATATTCTTCTTGTAACAGTAACTTCCTGATAATCTATTGGCAGTTTTCCATCTTGATTATCTAGTGTTATGGTTACCTCAGCAAAGCTAACAGGCTTTCTAACTTGTGTACCCGCAAAAATAACATCTTCTAACTTTGACCCTCTAAGTGTCTTAACACTTTGTTCACCTAGAACCCATCTTATAGCATCAGATATGTTAGATTTTCCAGATCCATTTGGACCAATAACCGCCGTGATACCAGGTTTGAATTCTAATACTGTTTTATCTGCAAATGATTTAAATCCTTGTAACTCTAATTTTTTTAAATACATTCCTTTTCCCCTTTTGTGCATTTATATCTTGTCGTATTGTTTAAGTTTAAAAATTGCCTACGGATATAGGCTTTTTTACCTAATAATCTTATACCAATAAAATTGAGTTAGCAAGGATAATAAAGAATATTTTTTGCGCTATATACTCTGTTACAATTATGTTATTTTTTCTTCACTTTGTTGAATAAAAAATATTATTTAGATAGAATTAAACTGACATTTACAAGGGGGAAAGACAAATGATGAATTTTATTAAGAATGTTGCTAAAATTGGCATTGGAATTGCTATTGGAGCTTCTATAACTGCTTTTGCAACGTATATTATTCCAGATGTTTATTTAAATGATGAAATACTTATTAGAATTAACGGTACACCTAGAGTACTGCTAGATGAAACTACTGGAGAGAGGCAATATCCTTTAACATATAAGGACAGAACTTATATTCCTCTTCGTAGTGTTGCAACACTTCTAGGATACAGAGTCGGATATAATAATGAAACAAAAACAGCAACTATAGATAGTCCACTACAAGTACCAATGCAACAAACAACTAATGTACCTACTCAAGTACCTATAACTCAAAGACCAATTACACAAATACCAATTACTCAGGCACCATTAACACAAATTCCTACTACTCAAAGAATAGTTACTCCAATACCAGTAGCAACTCAAAAATTGAATACACAAATTCCTATTACACAAGTTCCAATAACTCAAGCTCCTTTACCTCAAACTTCAGGAGCAATTCCAGAATCGACTTCTACTAAAAACAAAACGGTTGACATTCGAACAATTCCTTGTGTTGCAAATTCTAGATGGAGTGATACCGAGTTGGATGAAGGAATTGGTTTATTAACACCTGATGCTATTACTAATGTTATTGGTCTACTATATGGAGTTGATCCTAATCGTACAGACGTTTCATTTACTTGGGAAGACTATGTTCATTCAGAAAGTCCATTCAAAAATGAAATGGGAAATTACCTTCATTCTATTTGGGATCCTATAAATGAAGCAGGTATATCATATGCTTTCAGCTTAGACCGCAGCAATTTTCAACTTAAAATTGAAAAATACGCTTATGATAGTTCAAATTTACTTATTGGAGCTATTGTAACGTATAATAGAACATACAAATTAAAATATGGTGGAGAGACAACAGAAGACACACAACAAATAAGAGCCATCTTTATGCGAGATAATAGTCAATTAAAATGGCTATGTGATATTATAGATTAATTATATAAATAAAAAATACTTCTAAGCTATATGTACCTTGGAAGTATTTTTTTGTTTTCAATTTATCTATTGCTCTTAAAAAATAAAAAACCTTAAAGACATAATCTTTAAGGCTCTGGTGCACCACCGGGGACTCGAACCCCGGACCCACTGATTAAGAGTCAGTTGCTCTACCAACTGAGCTAGTGGTGCACGAAAAATAAAATAAGCAACATCTGATTCTTAATCGGTTGTTTTTAACAACACATGAATTATATTGCTTTTATTGCAAATTGTCAACCAGGTTTTTGGGGACACGACGGTCACACCTGCTGAGAAGGTTTTTGGGGACACGACAGTCACACCTGGTGAGCAGGTTTTCGGGGACAGGTCATCAAAGCTTTATTTTCTGGTTTCAGTGACCTGTCCCAAAAGGAGAAAAAATTCTCCCAAATGTCGTGTCCCCAAAGGAGAAATGTCGTGGGTTAACATAAAAGTTGACAAATTGTCTTAATTTTGATATAATTCACGAGCAAAAAAAATAAAGAAAGGATGGTCACAATTATGGTCATCAAAGTCATGCATAACTCGTTAAAGGCCTATGAAAATACTGTTAAAGATGTGGCCGATACATATCTGAAAAGCCTCTTTTCGCGTCTTCCTTTTGATGCAAAATTGCTGTCTTTGTACGTAACGATTAATATTGAAAACAATCATTTGTCCTATGGAGTGACTCGAAAAGCTGGAAATCTGTACTCGATTGTCCTTGGACTTAATCCGAAATATGGAACTGTTTACAATACGTTTATCATCTGCCATGAATTTGCACATCTTCTTTTTGCTAAGCATTATGACTCGATTGGCATTGTTGGCGCTTCTTCGGATGGGTCTAGGCCTTTCACAAATATTATTCGTATCACTGAAGATGGTACACTTATTGGAAAAGAATTCGAAGAGCAGTGTGCTGATGTTGTTGGCCTTTTCATTCTCCACAAGATGGGAATTTCGGTAGATTCTACTTTGGAAAATGACCTCAAAAAAACAGAAGCCAGGCGTTTCTTTGCTGAAACCTTTATCAATTCTTTTGGAAAGCCTATCGCTGAACTTGAACATCTTGATGATTACTTCTACGATGAAAACTATAATGTGAAACCCAGCAATTATTTTTGGTACTTCGTAACAAATTATGCTCTTAGCGAGCTTATTGCAATGTATAACGCAAGAACGTTTAGTAATGCCTTTTTTGACGTTATCGCTCTTATTGAGCAAACTCCTGATATTCACATTTCTATTAGTGAGTTCATGGAAAAGCTTAAAGTATCATAAAAAAAATCCTAGCATCTCAAAATGCTAGGATTTTTTACACACAAAAAAAGAGCCCCCTCTCGGGGGCCCCTTCCAGCAAGGTTGGCGTCTCAGTACGCCAGCTCCGTGTTGGGGTTGAACGCAAGGAGCTCAATCTGGATGACGGTGGCAATCGCCTCCTGACGGCTCGCCCCGGTGTTGTCCATGATGGACTGAGCCTCTTCCTCCATGTCGGTGAGGCGCCGATCGATGTCGGCCTCCTCAAACTTGGGGCTGAGCTCCGGCCTGACAGCCGGATCGGGGTTGGGGCGGTTCCGCCACCTGCCGCTCCACATGGAGCAGACCTGGCCGAAATCCGGATGCTTCCGAATCTCGTCCTTGATGGAGATGCTCTCCTGGCGCTTCGTCTCCTCGGGCATTGTCTCATCCTCCTTAAGGATGTCCTGAAGAGTTGCTAGTCCCAAGATCGGGATATCTAGCATCCGTGAACCACTCACGAACAATTATATGTTAACATAAATATTAACTTTTGTCAACTGTTTCTGACAGTTTTTTTACTAAATTATTCTTCATTTTTTCGTCATTTTTGAAGTATTCCTCTACTAGTGGAATTAATTCATATTTTACTGTCCTAATTAGTTCCTTGTCATCTTCATCTTTGCAGAAATAGCAGTGCCCAATTTGCTTATTTTTCGCCACTTTCGAGTTTATATCTTTCACCGTTTCAATTAGTCTTGTCTTAAGAGGACTATTTTTGCAGTAGTCTTTAAACTTTTGATTATCAAATAGCGGACTTACTGTATAAAACGAAAACCTTCTTCTAACTGCATAATCTGACATTGTTTTTTCCTCATCAGCTATATTCATAGTACCAATAATATACAAGTTTGAAGGAATATAAAACCTCTCTTTTGAAGCAGGAAGTTCAACGTAATTATCTTTTCCACGCTTATCCGGCTCTAAAAGCATAAATGTATCGCCAAATACTTTTATTACGTCTCCTCTATTTATTTCATCTATTAGCAAAAAATACTTCTTTTCCTTATCATTCCTTGCTTGATTGCAAAAATGCTTAAAACAGCCTTCTCTATACTTGTAAATGCCAATATCATCTGGTCTAAATCCTTCAATAAATTCATCACCCGAATACTTAGGATGAAACTGAACGTTTAGTATTTTTCCTGTGTCCTTGCTTCCTAATATTGAAAAAGCCATTCTTTTTGCGATAAAAGTTTTTCCTGTTCCCGGAGGTCCTTGCAAAATAACATTTTTTCTTGTCAAAATAAGTTCTTTTAGTTCATCATATTCATCTGCTTCAAAAAAACATTCATCAAGAAAATCATTTTTTTCATATTTTGGGTATGTCATGTAAGTAACCTTTGGGTTCATTTCACGCACAATATTATATACTGACAAGTATTCTTCTTCACTTAGCTTAAAAAATATTCCCTCTTGATTTCTAAAAGGCTCAATATTAACGATTTCCCTGTTTTGCTCTATTTCAGTTCTAAGAACGTATTCTGTGAACGCTTCTAATTTTTTAAAACAAATCGCATCATTTTCAAGTTCTTTTTCAACCATGCACATTCCAATAATTCGCCCAACAGGAACTGTTTCATATACAAATACTATCTCACCTTTTTTTGCTTCTAAAAAATTTGAGTGTACTTTTCTATCTGTGCCATCTTCATTTTTTGATGAGTATGAAAACAAATCTCCGTTGTCAAAATCTTTAAATCTAAATACTCTTGGATTGACATTTAGCCACCAATAATTCTGCATTTTACTGCACCCCTTCTAGCGACATATCTTATCACACTTAACATAATTTTTCAACATTTCTGTTCTTCCTTGATACCTTACTCTATAAAAAAGCAGATATTATCCAAAAATATGATAAAATGTATATGATTGAATTGTTAAAAGGAGGATTTATGACGTATCTTTTGACATTTTTAGAAGGTCTAGCAAGTTTTGTATCTCCTTGCATATTGCCACTTGTACCTCTTTATATATCTTATTTTTCTGGTGCCAATGCTACTAATACTAAAAAAGCTTTTACAAATTCGTTATTTTTTGTTCTTGGGTTCACATTAATATTTGTTTTAATGGCTGTCCTTACGAGTACTCTGGGTGCGTTTATATCATCAAATATGAGATATATAAAGTATATTTTTGGTGCATTAACTATTATACTTGGACTAATTTATTTAGATATTTTCAAATTAAAATTTTTAAATTCAGCATTAAATATCAAATTTGATTTAACCAGTTTAAACGTATTTAGATCCTTTATATTTGGAATACTTTTTTCTGTCTCTCATACGCCTTGTATAGGTTATTTTATCGGCTCAGCTCTAATGCTTGTTATACGGTGAACAGGATATAATAAAAGGTATATTGTTAATGACTTTATACTCTTTTGGTTTAGGAATTCCATTTATTATTTCAGCAATAATAATTAATAAATTAAAAACAGTATTTAATTTTATAAAAAAGAATTCAAAATATGTTAAAATTATTTCAGGAATCTTATTAATCATTTGCGGATTAGTATTATTATTTAGCTAAAGGTGGAATTATTATGAAACAAATTCTAATAGTATTTATTGTGTTATTCATTTCAGCATCCGCTTTTGCAATATATTCGATGAAAACTACTGGCTTCTTTGACAATTTTGATTCTGGTGACATTTTTGAAAATGAAACTACCAGTATCACTCCTAGTATAAATAATGTCGAAGTACCTTCATCAGGCATTATTCCTAGCATAAGCCAGGATACATTTGAAAAAAAGGTTTTAAATAGCAAAACTTTCACAATAGTAGAGTTTGGCGCGGAATGGTGCCCACCATGTTATGAACTTGCACCAACGCTGGAAGAAATAGCAAAAGAAAATAGTCAAATAGCAATCTATAGTGTAAATGTGGATAATGAGGATAATTTGACAAGCAGATACAGAATCCAGTATTTGCCAACAATTTTATTCTTTAAAAATGGAGTCGAAGTTGAAAGGAAAGTGGGAGCTCTACCCAAAGAAAATTTAGAAGCAATTATCGAAAAAAATAGCTAGAAATAGCTATTTTTTCTTGACATTTTTATGTAAACCGTGTAAAATATCCTCGGTATCAAACACTATTCCACTACCGACTACACTAAGGAGGTAAAAAGAAGATGCTGCGGAAGTTGACAACGGTGGTACTCATTCTCGTGCTCACTCTGGTTTGTTCTGCCGCCCTTGCGGAGAAGTATCTGGTCGTAACTGAAACAGATCCGCTTCTCGTTCGGGATGCTCCCTATGGCGGAGCGGTTATCGGCAGAGTTCCGAAAGGGACTGTCATTGAAGGTACTCGCTATGATAACTGGAAAGTTCAGATCAACTGGCATGGACAGGTTGGATATCTGTATAGCGGTTATCTTCAGAGAGTGACATCTAGCTCTACTTCTACTAGTTCCACTTCTTCTCAGGTAACTACTACAAGGGCTTCTGCACCCAGAGGAATCCAGAACCTCGAAAGAGCTGAAACACTTCTGCCTGGAAACGGTGATATCTATCAAGTTGCTCTCGAACGAGCGGCAACCGTTAGAATCTGGAGCAAAAAGTCTCAGGACACTCGGTGGTCCAAGGTCAGAATCAAGCTCGAGAATGGTTCCTACGTCAGAATCATCGAGATTGATAGAGACTGGGCCAGGGTTTATTATTCCGAAGACGGCGACTATGGATGGGTTATCCTGAGGTATCTGGCACCCGTCTATGACGTTTCTGACACTGACATCAACACTGAAGGGGATTCTCTCCCTGTTGTTGAAGTAGAGCCTATTCCGATTGAGGCACCGCCTCAGTCTGAGGGCTGACAAAAACAAGGTGGCTGTAAAAAGCCACCTTGTTTTTTATTTTACTTTATATAGTTTACATTCACCAGATTCAAATATTAGGTCAAATTTATTAAGTGAATCTTCATTCACATTAAAGTCATTTCTTTCATAACTACTTACATAAATATAACTAATATTATTTTTTTCACAAAAACGCTTTAAATAATCGTAGTCAGCGCTATATACATATCTAACATCCGCTTCTCTTTGAGAAAATTCATCTTGAAAACCATGAAAATATACAAATACCGATGGACCAACATAAATGCTTCTCCCTGCTAAATCAGAAATTGGGTTTATATGCTGTGTCCCCGTAAGTATTATGGCATCCTTTGGAGTATTCTCTTTTACATATTTGGCAACTTCAATCGTATCCTCAGAGAAAGTTAAAAAAGTTTTTCCGCTTACCCACTCTCTAGCAATTGTAAGAACTCCGGAAATAGTTCCAAGAAATATAATTGCAACCGCATAAAAAACTTTTGTTCCATGTGCACCCTTAAGTTTGTTCCATAGATAAACAAAATAATCACTTTCTAAAATAATAAAAATAAAGTATGAAATATATATCAGTTTGTTGTTATCATATTCATTTGGTTGAAATACAAATAATTCTGCAATTAGAACAAGGGGAAGGCAGGCCAAAAATAATCTCTTCTTTTCTTTGTCAGAATTTAAAAATGCTGGTATTAAAAATATAGCAAATATTCCCCAATTTTTTATATAAAACCATATAAATGGATCCAAGCTATTTACCCAATTAAACTTGAATCTTACAAAAGCACTATTTCCACTCGTTTGTGAAAAAGTCCAATAAAACAGTTGTGGAAATGCAATAATAGCAACAATTACTCCATATATAATCCAGTTAATAATATACTGTTTTCTGTTTGGCAAAGTTTCTTTTCGAATTAAAAATGCAAAAAACATTCCTGCACTTATAAGCCCAAGTGCTAAAAATGAATGCGTATGTATCATTGGCATACAAGCTGCTATAAAACCAAGAATAATGAAACTTTTTCTTTTATTATCCTTAACAGCATCAATTAAAAGCCATAAGCAAGGCATAATAACTGCCCAACCAGCCATTGTCGTTCTTTGAGGAATTATCATATCACAAATTGTATTTGACCATCTGATGTTATTCTCATTGTAATTTGTCGGTGTATGATACCATGCATCAAAAATTTCTGTAAGATTTGATATGTCCGCTTTTGAATTATCCAGAAAATATGCAAATCCGAATCCACCACAAAGCATAATAAATACTACTGACAAAGCAGCAACACTCTTTTTACTGCATATTTTAAATGCAACAAAATATATTCCCATAATAATAAGCATTGATAAAACTATGCTAGGTAAGATTACACTAGTTCTTAATGAAGTTCCAAATACTAGTAAACTTGATGAAAGCATATCAACAAAAAAAGGATAATTAAGCTTTGTACCTGACAAAAGCGGATAGTTTGGTGGAAAAACTCCTTGTTGCTCTATACTTGTGATAAATGCTAGGTGCATATTTAAATCCCCATACGTTGATTGACCACTTGCATATCCACCAGTTTCAAAATCTGATAATATATGTGAACTCATTAATAGTCCTATAAGAACCGTAAATGGAACCACCAAGAATAAAAAAATATTACCGTTCATTTCACCTTTATTAAACAGTCCATATCTTTTCTTTAGATCTTTTTCTTTATTCTTAAAACAAAGTACGCCAGCAATTATTCCCGATATTACAATTAGTATTATGTGTGCTGTCAAATTAAACCCTAAGAATGCTGCGGGAATACAAATTCCCATCATTAAAACAACATTTCCTATTACTAATCCCATCCATATATTGAAAAATACATTTTTATCTTTAAATAAGTGTCGACTATATATATACCCAATTGCTAAAAAATATAAATAGATTAATACTCCAACCATTCTATACCTCTTTTGACTTATTTAGCTTTTTTATTCTATTTGAAAGTGGCCTTTCTATAAGATATGTTGTTAGTGTAGCAACTAAAACTGTCACCACTACGCATATTATAACATACTTTATCTTCCATTCTTCGTTTCCTGTATAATTAGGAAGCTCTTCTCCTTCCCAATATGGAATTTTAAATTCTTTCAACTTAACTGCAATAAACTGATGATAAATATACAAATTAAATGAAATAATTGCAATAAATTTCATTACTTTATTGTTAAATATAGCTCTATACCATTTTGATGCTAATATTGTGCTAAGAATCATTGCAAGAAAACAAAAAGATAGTAAATATCTAAAATCAATTTGCCATTTTTGTTCGTGAACATATGACATTCTAGACATACACATTGCTTTAAAAACAAAAATCATAGCTATTGATATAATTACAAATAATATTTCTAAATACTTCTTTCTAGATAGTATTTTGGATAATTTTACATATATTAACGCACCCATCATTCCATTTGCAAATACGCAGAAAAACGTTAATGTGTTATTTAACCAGAAAGAATAATTAATATTATAAAAAATTGAACTAATTAAATAACAACTTAATAGGCTTATTAAAACCATTGCTACATACGTTATAATTGGCTTTTTAACAAATGCCTTCGCAACAAAAGGAAAAATTAAGTATAACTGCATTTCAACGCCTACTGTCCATAGCACACCTAAAATTTTAGTTTCCATCATTACCTCGGGTATCAAGTTATGAACAAAAAACAAATGAGATAGTATATCTTTAATTGCAAAACCTAAAGATTGATACTCGTGATTAGGTAGTATGAATACTATAAGAACCAATATAATTGCAAATAAATACGAAGGAACAATCCTCGCTATTCTTCTTAGATAAAAGTCCTTAGCTTTTGGCATTTTTTCACCATACACTTTACTTCTTGCATATGGCAAAAACAAGCAAAAACCCGAAAGGAGAATCAATCCGTCAACGAATAACGCACCATTTCTAACAAGCCAATCAAAACTATATGTACCTATTACAGGCCCCAGCCAGGATTGTTGCCAAATGTGAAACCACGCAACGATTATAATAAATATTGCTCTTATACCATCAAGTTCTTTTATATGATACAATTCATATTTTTCTGTATCAGGCTCTTTGCGCTTGACATTTTCCTTATTAGTTTTTGTATTAATTTTGCTCACCCCTCATCTAAGAATTACAAAAAAATTATATCATACAAATATACTACATTCTATATCATTGAGCATATTAAAAGGCTGGTTCATTTTGAAGAACCAGCCTTCTTACTATTTAGTAATATACTTTCCATCTGCAAATATTGCTAAATATTCATCCCAATATTCATAACCACTTACTTCAAAGATTATTTCATATTTCTTATCATTGTTTAAATCAACAACATTTAATTTTTTAATCGTTTCAGTTACCCCAATCATACCATAGTCACCACTTGATGCGTATTCCTTAGATACAAAGCTACTATAAATAGTATCTGTCTTTCCGCCTATTCGAGATAGAAGCATGCAAAAGCCACCATTTTCTTTTAACAACTTTTCTGCTTCTACACTATTAGTATCGTAATTATCATCCGTTGAAGTAACAAGCAAATATGCATCATTTGAAAGCACATAGAATACTTCTTCACCTGCATCATCATTGTTAATATCTTCCCTAAAATATTGAACTAGTGTATATGGCGCTGTCTTTTCTACTCCATTTGCTACAAGTTGCTCTTCGATATACTTTTTGACATCATCCGGGATTGTATCCTTCTTTGTCTCATTAACAAAGCTAACATCATAATCTGCATTAAATGCCAGCAAGTTTGTTGTTGCATTTTCACCTTCATATGAATAACCGTTAGCAACTGCAACAACACTCGTTGCTTCTGTATCGGCTAATTGAATAGTCTTAGATTTATTAAGCTTTTCATTTAGTTTATTTGGTAAATCAAAATAATAACTATACTCTTTTAAAGTTCCAAATTTACCTAGATTATTATCTACCATAATTCCGTCAACATTTGTGGCATCACAACCTTCATAACGGAAACTACCGTATCCACTTTCACCAAGAGAAAGTTTAAGTTGTTTAGCTTGAGCTCTAGTGTGGTCTTGAGTATATACCGTATAATAATCGTTTCCAAAAATAGTACTTAATTCAACATCTTTTGGGAATACCCATATTCCTTTTTCATATATTCCTACCAAACTGTTATTTACGAAATAAAGAACTGGTTTTTCTTGTAAGTTTGTAAAATCATTTTCAACCACTGCACCCCAAAGGCCATTGATTAAGTCTGCACTTCCTATCGTACTTGTTACTTTTATATCGTTTGACATTTTAATTATTTTTTCATAGTACTCGTATTCATAAACATTATTAGCATCCACATAAAAGAAGTCTGATCTTTCGTTACTATCTTCATTATAAAGGTGATATTCTCTAAGCACTTCTTCCATCGTATATCCGTCTTCAGAAACTGCTATTTTAAATAAACGAGTTGTCATTTCATCATTTTCGCCTATTCTGTAATCAGAAATGTAAAATCCATTTGTTGTTTGATATATCTTTCCGATGTTAAATAGATGATTGTTATTAATAGTTGCCTGCCTAACATCACTTGATAATGCAAAATAAATGTTTAATGCTCTTTCTCCATTTTGAGAATTGCCAAATTTGATAAGTTCTCTTTTTTTGTCACCATCTAAATCAACAAGAAGTTTAGCAACATCTCTTTCAACTATACCATTTTCGACATGCATCTCACCATTGTACACACTATCTACAAGTTGTTTTTCTAATGCTGTAAGATTTTCATATTTTTCATCAACCGGTTCCTGCGTTGGAGTAGGTGCAGGAGTTGATTTTGCAACTTCTTTTTCACCGGGTTTTTCTTCCTCAGGCAATTTATTCACAACATTTTTTTCTTGTGTGTTTATATTATTAATACGATTTGCATTGTTATTTTTGTTTATAAGTACAAGTGTAAGTGCAGTAATAATCATCAAAATAATACAAATCGTAACAATTATAATTTTTTTCATTAGTATCCCTCCAATTTAATTATATACTTTAATTATAAGCGATTCAACTTTAAATTTTTGTCATAAATCTAACTGATATTGCGGATTACATTTTTTGTTGATAGAATTATTACAGTACTAAAAATGGAGGAAATAAAATGGAAAGAGTAGATAAAAACAATTATTATTTAAATATAGCTGAGACAGTTGCACAAAGAAGCACGTGCCTTAGGAAAAAGTATGGTGCCGTAATAATTAATAACGATGAGGTAATTTCTACTGGATATAATGGAGCACCTCGTGGAAGAAAAAACTGTAGTGAACTTTGTAAGTGCATTAGAGAAGAAATGAATGTGCCTCGCGGTGAAAGATATGAGCTATGCAGAAGTGTTCACGCTGAAGCAAATGCAATTATTAGTGCTTCAAGAAACGAAATGCTAGGTTCAACACTTTATTTAGTTGGTTTAGATTCAAATTCAGGAGAATATGTGTCTAATTCTTCTTCATGTTCTATGTGTAAAAGATTAGTTATTAATGCAGGAATTTCAAAAGTTATTGTTAGAGATTCAAAAGAAGACTTTAGAACAATAGACGTTAACGAATGGATTGAGAATGATGATTCATTAGAAGGTAAATTTGGATATTAAGAACCAATTTATGTAATAGCATTTGATGGGAGGGCTTATGATAATTGCAATTATTGAACTGGTATTTGTTATTGCTATACTTATAATAATTTGTAGGCATAAAAAACCTCTGGATTTCACCGATAGCGGTTTGGAAGTCAAATCACCATTTGAAGGATTTATAGATATTAGTCTCATTGATCATGATAGTATTAAGCAGTTTCAAACTAAATATCCAACATTTAATTTGAGTAATTTTGAATCTAAGGTAAAAACCGAATTTTATAAAATGTTTACTTGCTTAATTTCAAAAGACTATCCCGCTCTTTCTGCAGTATGTACAAAAACATTCATAGAATCAAAATTATATAAAAAAATATATTATTCAAACGTTGTTGTTTCGGGCATATCAAACAGCTGCAATATTTCTTGGATTGGATACAACAAAGATAAAGACTCTCTTTTACTATATGTCAATTCTAAACACAAGGTTAAAGATGTTAATACAAAAACCGGAGAAACATATACTGGAATGACTCATGTCGTAAATCAAAACTATTACTTAGTTTTAAAACACTCTCCACTATCTAGCAATCCCGATGTGCACTGCAAAAAATGTGGTGCACCTCTAAAAAATGTTTCTAGTAAAAAGTGTGCTTTTTGTGGTGCAGAAAATGAAGCTGCTTACGAATGGTTAATCGATGATATTTCATACAATACATAATTATGGAGGCCAAAATGGTTTTAAAGGATGAATTATTAAACATATTTCAAGACATTATTTCAAGAGTATTTACCCTAATCGATGAAGAAAAATATGAGGAACTTGAAAAATATGAAACAGATGACCTTTTGAGGAGGCAAATAGAAGGGCTTGAGTTAATTAAAGAACGTCATCAAAAATTACACATAGATAAAGTTTCATGTTTTCCAATTAAAGATGCTGAAGATCTTCACTATGGCAATGCAAGAGTTATAAAAACAAAAGTAAGAATCAGTTTTGAAAGATATATTACAGATGAGCAAAATAACGTTGTAGCCGGAACAAAAGAATATATTATCGATGTTTGGTATAATATCTCATTTGTTGAGAATCCAAGTTCTCAAAAAATAAGATGCCAGTATTGTGGAGCACCAGTATTATTAAGTCAATATAAATGTGAATATTGTGGAACATTAACCAAGAATAAAACTACTAATTGGTTAATTATAGACCTCGAGGAAGATCACATAGATGACCCACTACATAGAATGAGAGAACGACAAAAAAAATACGACGCAGCGCAATGGAAAGAAATATTTGGCAATGGAAAAAAGTTTTCTGCTTTTTAATAAAAAAAGGCGATTATTTTATTAATCGCCTTTTTTATTTTTATTTTATTACTACAGAATAATCACTATTCATTGCTAAACTACCATCCATACCACTATGAACTATTGGAATTATGCCACTATATGAAGAGTTTTCTATTATTATTCCATATTGAGGCATAATAGACTCATAATCATCATATCTAAATCTAAATGGTTCATTAATTCCAGAATCTAGCATTTGCCTAACAACTAGATTTCCATCTTCATCAATTTCAACACTACATAGCTCCAATGACACTTTTGTATCTCTTGGAATAATAACTACCTCAACTGTGCTATCTATATTATTTCCAAAATCATATAAAGTCAAAGTTCTATATTTGTCATATGACATAAAATGATTATTTATAATGTCACCGCTTTTATCAATTTCACAAGCAGCAAAATAAATATTATCCTCAGCAAATACTTCTTCATGGTTTTTTAGTAAATTCTCTTTTTTGTTCTCCACAACTGAAGTTGCAACTGGTGTAACTTCAGGCTCAGTAGTAGTTTGTGGATTAGAACTCGTACATCCCGCAAATACACCTAAAATAATTGTAATCAATACTATACTTTTAATTATTTGCATCATTTTATCTTCCTCTCATTTCAAAAACTTCTATGGATATTATATCAGTTATGAGTTGAAGATGGTATTATTTATTTTGTTCCGAAAATTCTATCACCCGCGTCTCCAAGCCCTGGAACGATATAACCTGTTTCGTTTAGTTTTTCGTCTATTGAGGTACAGTAGATTTGTACATCAGGATGTTTTTCTTGTATCTTTTTAATACCTTCTGGCGCTGCAATTATACAAAGAAATTTTATCTTTTTTGCACCGCTTTCTTTTAAAGAATCTATTGCATCTATTGCCGATCCACCTGTTGCAAGCATTGGATCTAGAACTATTACCTCTCTATTTTCAAGATCCTTAGGGACTTTGTAGTAATACCTTACTGGTTCCAATGTTTTCTCATTTCTATACATTCCTATGTGTCCAATTTTAGCATTCGGCATAACATTGATTAGTCCATCAAGCATGCCTGTTCCAGCCCTTAAAATAGGGACAAATGCATAATTATCTTCATTAAGCATCTGCCCCTTAGTTTTACAAATCGGTGTCTCGATTTCTACGTCTGTAAGTGTTGCATCTTTTAAAGCCTCATAACATAGAAAACTAGATAGTTCACTTATTATTTCTCTGAATTCTTTTGTACCAGTCTTTTTGTCTCTTAAAATAGCTAATTTGTGTGAAATCAATGGATGCTTTAGTTCAATTACTTCCATATAATTCATCTCCTATTTTAGATTTTTATTATTATATAGCAAATATAAAACTCTCGCAATATTGATTACTCTTTCTCTGATATTTTTTTCCTTACTTCCTCTATTATTTCAAAAGGTGTTGATGCACCTGCCATTATCCCTATTTTTTCTGTATTTATAAACAAATTACTATCTAATTCTTTTGAGTTTTCAACTAATATTGCATTAGTATATGCCTCTGAGATTTCAAAAAGCTTTTTAGTATTTGAGCTATTCTTACCGCCAACTATAATCATATAATCAACTTGCCTAGCTAATTCTTCCGTTTCTTTTTGACGTTCCTCTGTTGCATTGCAAATTGTATTTTTAACTATAATATTAATTGAAGAATCTAATTCTTCTTCAATATCTTTCACTATTTTGTCAAACTTATTCAAGCTAAATGTAGTCTGAGAAATCACTAAAAGATTTTTAATTCCTGACGTTTGAAAATAGTAAAGAGCTTCCAAAACTTTATCCTCATCTTCAATTACAAAATAGTTCTTACCACAGTGACTTTTAGTACCAACAATTTCTGGATGTTCATTATTACCAATTAAGATGATAAAAAAGTCTTTTTTGCAATATTCTTCCGCGATATCATGTATCTTTTTTACTAATGGGCAGGTTAAATCTATGACATCCAAATCTCGTTCTTTTGCCTGATTAATAATTTCTTTATCGACTCCATGTGCCCTAATTACCAATCTAGCACTTTCTTCTTTGATTTCATCAATATTAGAAATAAAGATTACGCCCTTCTCTTTTAAGTTATTTATCACATCTTTGTTATGAACCAATTCACCTAAACAATATGTTGTTTTATCATTTTTATTAATTTCATTAAGGCATATCTCCACTGCTCTGTTAACTCCAAAACAAAATCCAGCCTTTTTCCCAACTAAAACTTCCATCTTAACCTCTCTTTCTAGCAAACAGGTGAAAATACTAAAAATAGTATATTTTTAACCTACTTGTAGCACAAGCATTGACTTTTATGTAAACATGAGCTATAATACCCTCGGAATCAACCAATTAGACTCCTCTTCGTCATCGCTCTGTCTACTGCACCACTACAACTGTAAGGAGGATGAACATGCTTAGGAAGAGACTTGCAAAGACCCCCGTGATCGATTACGAATCCGCCAAAAAGATTGCTGACGAAATCAACCGCGTCGGCGATAAAGAGAACACGCCGATTCAGATCATTACTCCCGAACAAGTTCTCAAACTTCGCCCTATTCCTACGAACGATGTGCCGAACAGCTGCAACTACTACGATTTCCGGTGGGGAGATGTTGTGATCGGCATTCGTCTTTCGTCTGATGGTACTATTTCTGTCAGGAAAATGATCTGGTGACCCAGTAAAAGGCTGTCCAACACGTGGATAGCCTTTTTTATATTTCTTGTCCATTTTCATGATTTAATTCTTGGGTTATTCCTAATTGTGAAATAATGCTTTTCAAATTAATAATGTATCTTGTGATTTCAGGCATAGGCCTCATTGTTCGTGCTTCTGGTTTGAAAAGTTCATCATATCTACCTAAAAAAAACTTTGTCCTTTCGTCACTTACTATTGCTTCTTTTTCATCACTATAAATCTGTTTTACTCCTCCAGGACCATCTTGTGCAACTATAAATATATCTTCAATTGCTTGCTTTAACTGTAATAGCGCTCTCCTTTGTGACTCATCTCTAGAACAATCAAGGCCAACCATTATTTCAGCAATAATTTTTCTAGCACTATATGTATAATTAGAACCTATTCCACCATTGCTCAATTCATTTCGAAAAGCCATTAACTTTGACCTTTGCTCATCGATTTGTGAAATAGCCCTCATTTTTTCTTGTTCTTTTCGTTTTCTTCCAAAGAACCCAGAGTCTTGTTGCATTACCGCTTGTCTCTTTGTCTGTAAAAAAGCTTCTTCTTGCGACACACGTATTTGTAGCACTTCCTGCATTATTGTTTTTTTAAATTCATTCTCAGCTATAGTAATCAATTCATGTGTATTATTTCCTATAACATCACCTAATTTACTCATTTGTTCTCTTAAAGAGTATCCATTTTTCCCTCTTGTATCAAAAGCCCTGTGCCCCGCTTCACTAATGGTATAATAATCTCCGGAAATTTTTAACTCTCCTAACAATCTTCTTAGCTCTGCTATGGGTGAATTAAATTTAAGTCCTCCTTTGCCAGGTAATTTTACTGCGTGTTCAAGTCGAACTTGACAATTAAGCATCTTAACAAATGAATCAGTCTGCATTGCACTATCAACTGAACTCGCAATTGCATTTCTTACATCTAATGCTCTATCCATTCCTTGTTTCTCAATTTCTTTTCTTCTTTTTTCTTCCTGTTCTCTTCTTTGAATAACCGTTCTTATACTGCCATCTATTTCAACTTCTCTATCCGCACACCTAGCTTCAATTAATGCGCTTATTTTTCCTCTCCATTGCAAAATCTCTTTTTCAAGTTCTTTTTCCTTTTTAAATAAGGCATCAAATTGATCATCTCGAAGTCCTATTTGGTTTTGTCTAATCATTTTAATTTCATATAAAATTCTTCTTTCTTCTTTCAGGATTTGATAATATTCAACTATTTTACTATCCATCTCATCTGCTTGTTGCATTATCTCTTCATATAGTTTTTCTTGCTCTTCTCGGGGCATTTGACGTAATTGTCTAGTTTCGATGGTAACATATTCCTCACGTAATCTTCTGCCATTGGCTTCTATTGTTCCGTTACTAAATCTGCCTCTGAAATCATCTTTTTTTACAACTGTAAAAGGAGAGACTAGCGTTTCACGTTCATTTGGGTTGCCACCCTCAACAGCCAAGTATGGTACACCACCTTCTATATGAATATGTGATAACATTCCGTGCGACACACTTCTATTCTCAGATTCAGGTAGATAATCGGTTATACCATATGAGTTAATAACAGATGCACTATTATTATTTGTAGCCCAGTCTAATGATTCTTGAAGTGGACTAATTCCTGGTCTTCTTTCAAGTCTACTTGTGGAAATAAACCCATGTCCATTTTCTAAGAGACTATGTGATGACCCTCTAGCTACATCTGTACCACTATATGAACTACCATATGTCGATACTCTCTGAATACTAGTCTTATACATTGCCGAATATATATCTGTTGATATCTCAATTAAAGTTTTAATACGTTCTCTTCTTCTGGCTGGGTCTCTTGAATAATATGATTTGGGAGCATCGGGATTATTATCATCTCGAAGAAAATGCGGAGTTAAAGTCATGTATCCACCAAGTATCTCATTTATTTCAACGTACATTCCAGCACCTTTATATGCTTGCAAAGATTGTTCCTCTTCTCCGAGTCAATTCTAATAATTGCTGAACTTCCGGATTTTTTAGCACCTCATTACTTAATGTCTCCACATTTTCACCCCCTTTTTCGAATTTCAAACATTCCTCTTTATATAAATATTATCTTTTTGGTTTAAAAACTGCAAGTTGCATTTTTATTCATACATAAACCCATTTTCTAAAAAAAAGCATCTCTTTTCCATAGTATAGAAAAGAGATGCTCTTTTAGCAATTTATACTCGCTGAAACTAATAAACAATTTCAGCTTTTATCGCCATTCATCTGCCGAGCTACGATTCTATGTTCTAGAAATAAGACATACCAAGATCGAAGATTATCATCATCTGGACTAATAATATACTCTGATTCAAATTTCTTTGAAAAGGCATCTATGAGTTTTTGCAAATCCATTCCAAGTTGAGTGGGGCTTGTGGAAGCACTTATCCATTCTTGATGAATAGGATCATCATTTTCCCTAAACCCAGCTCCAAGCATAACTTTCTGAATAATATTATTGGTGCTCTTGAACATTCCATTTTCAATAAAAAGAGTGCTCTCATCTTGCCTATATACCTTTAACCTTATCGGAAGGCAAAGCCATCTTCTATTGAATAAATCATAAAGTTCTAATATCTTTAAACAAGGATTATCAGTATCATATTTAAAGTCTGGTTCAAACACCTTACTAAGCCTAAGCAAATACTTCGCCGCATTGCATGGAAATGCAGAAGAAATTAGTAAAGATGGTCGATTCCAACCGTCTCCAGAGTTTGGATTTCCGACAAACTTAATGTATACATGCAGGTTTTCAAGCTGATACGCAAAAAAAATAAGCTTTTCTAGCATCGTTCTATTAGACGCCTCGACATCAAACGAAACATAGAAGTCTCCATAGTGTTCATCTGCATGACAACCGGTTGTAACAACATTATTTTGATAGCAAAGCCATAAGAATTTTTCAAGTTCTATGCATCCTTCAGCCCATTCGTGAATCGCTTCGTGAAGTTCGGATTCGTCTATTGTTTCAATCCGAATAGATTTCACGTTGTTCCATTTGCTTTGTGTCATAGTCTCACTCCTCATTCAATTCGTTAAGGAAATATTTTATTGGGTCGCTAATCATTATACTATGTAAACCGACAAAAATCAATAGCCATCATATCATTCATAAATATTTTATATAGGCTTGAATTGCACAAATTTTTGTTGCCGTCACATATATGTATTTGGATATGCAATTGATGACTGTAATATATCTGGCCTAAACTCTCTTCTTAACAACAAGGATGGTAGTACAAGCAACGAATTCTATGGGGACTCAAACGGAAAAGAATATCACTTTGTTACATCAAATGGTCATGTATTTACACTACCTGGATTTCCAGTAACGTTAGACGACGGAAGTGTACAGTATCACACAAGAATCAACAAAAAGAGCTGCCACCTATCTAACACAACTGTTGTAGCATTTTCTCTAAAATGATATATTTATTATTAAAAGAATCCTTCGCTGGAGGTAAAAATGAAAAAAATAATATTTGTTTTGATTATCATTTGCTGTATTTTAACAATTACTCTTGCAAATCCAATATATCTTTATCCTCTAAGAGAGTTTAATTCAACCATCACTAATATAAATAAACCAATTAAAAGCATATGGCTTGTTATAGAAGATTCCAAAGACGCTGATATTAGAGAGGCATATAGAGACAACCATTCTTTAGACTTTTCTCAAGGGAAAGAAATAATTTGGAATGAGAATGATTATATCGATTTTGAAGAAGAAATTGATATAAATAAGGAAGAAGATTTTGTATTTGATGACAACTATGACAAAAAGAATTATTGTGTATATTACATGCTTTCATACACATTTAGCAAACCAGGATATTCTTGGAGTCATTCTGATGCAAAAATAAATAAGAATGAATTGCTTCAAGAATTTGGCGATTTAGACTCTGTTTTGTGTAAAAGAACTGCAACTTATATTGCCAAAAGACTAATTGAAGAGAAAGAGATTCCTGTTTCTAAAATAAAAGATGGTACTTTAAATATTGTACTTACTGATTTTACAAAATTACGTGAAGGTAATGAAAAAACTTATAGTGGCTCTTTTTATTCTATAAGATTTGAAGAAGAAGATGGAGAATACAAAACAATCAGATTAAGTTCAGATGAGACTTATAATGCAAATGGAAAAGAAAAAGTACTTATAGATTACTCAAATTATTCTTACGATAGGTATGTTTCAAATTCAACTGAAATATATGATAATCCAATTCTGTCGATATTTAGCAATATTAAAAATAACATTGTACTTCTTTCTTTTCTTGTTGTTTTAATAGTAGTAGTTATTGTCATATTGTTAAAAAGAAAGTCGACCACCAAATAAGAAACCACTTTTAAATTGCGTAAAAAAATCCTTTCAATTTCTTGAAAGGATTTTTTCAACATATAGCTTGGTTTTTATCTTATTCTATAATTAGTTTAATTATTTGATCTTTAAAAGCCTGCAGATCTTTCTGCAGGCTTTTTTTAATCTATATCAGGATCAATTTGTGTATGTTCTTTTGACTGTGGTTCAGAGTCTTTTCTTATTCCATTTCTCTCCTTATAAACCTCAACGGCAATTTGTCTAATTTCTTGCATATATGCCTTCATCCCGTCAAAGTTTGCTTCTGCGTTTGTAAAGTGACCAATATCTGCCATAGGATTTGGATTTTGAAAGCACAATCTAAAATTAGCTTTGTCTTCAAGTGAATCGTAGAATGTTTCCACGAAATGCCTTCTATAATCACTTGGGACTTCTCTTCCAATTAGTCTATATGCATCTTCAATAATTTTCATATTGGTAATAAAAATATACACTTGAGAATAATATTGCATTTTTCTATGTTCATCTTCTCTCGATGGGTTAAGTCTGTATAAACAGTCAGACACATCATCAAAAGAATCATCGCATATTTCACCTGAAAGAGGATAGTCTTGTCTATGTTCAAAATTGTTAAATGCAAGTTTAAGATTCAT
>JAEEGL014955172.1_pt1 | contig 49485 bp, 43 predicted proteins | sample 9134231 | NCBI WGS metagenome assembly JAEEGL01 (sample SAMN16246548, study PRJNA631951) | gut metagenome | biome: gut microbiome; feature: rumen; material: fiber-attached | host: Bos | place: Iran: Karaj | collected 2018-10 | reverse complement strand
GTCACCCGATTCAACGATAGTGTCAACATAAGCGACAGCGGTTTTTTCGGGGCTGAATGCGTTATATCTTGTAACGAAAGTTCTTACAGTCAAAATACTGAGAATAAGAGCAACGACGAGAATAGAGAGTATGCCGTAAAGTTTATAGTTGAATTCTTTCTTTTCCATCATATCGCCTCCTTATTCAGCATCGGCGGTTGCTTCGTGAGAAGCTTCCGCGTTGTTTTCGGTGTCCGCAGCGGCGCGTCTTTCCATAAGCGCTTTTGTGATATTGTCTTTCTTTTCACCGACCATATCGTAAAACAGAATGGGAACACCCTGAAGAATAACGAATACGGCGGGGATGATTGTATAAATCATCAGGAATTTATTAAGCGTAGCGTCACTCTGCGCGGCATAGGCCACATTTGCGTCAGTAGAAGCGAGATAGCCGCTCCAAGTGTAAAGAAGCCAGGGACCGAGCGCTTTTGTGAAAGCGGAGGCAACTTTTGCAAACAGACCGAAACCGGCGTAAGCAAGACCTTCCTGTCTCTTTCCTGTTTTGTATTCGATTTCATCAACGCAGTCGGCAATCATAATGTTGGGTGTAACATTGGTATTGCCGTGCTGAATGCCGCAGAAGAAGTTGAGAATAAGGAAGGGGATTATAAGTTCGCTTCTGAACCCAATACCTCTCGAAACAAAATAAAGTATAGCAAGTGTTGAAGCACCGTAAACACAGAAGAGGATATAAGTCTGCTTGGTGCTGAATTTTTTGAGAACGAAGTTTACGAGCAGTGTGCCTACCGCCGTGCCTATACCCATCGGTAGCAGGAGAGCGAGTTTAAGGTCTTTTGAGCCGAGAAGGTAAATAGCAATGTAAAGAGATACTGTGCCGTAAACGCCTCTGCCGAAACCGGTGAGTTTGGTAAGCGAAACCATAAGAAGATTCTTATGAGTGAACACAACCTTTACGGCATCTTTAAGAGATACTTTTTCTCTTGTGTAAGGCACTCTCTCTTTGTTGTTGATAAAGAATATCATAACAAAGATAATGAAACCGAGTGCGCATATTGCCGTTGCGATTACAAGGTCAAGGCCCTGCGCTTCTGCGTTTTTAAACTGCTGCTGGCCCATAACCGCTTTCATTATGATGCCTACAACCATAATTACTACCATGCCGCCGCTCTGTCCTACGCTCTTCATAAACGAAGCGATTGAGATAGCGGTAGAGCGTTCGGAAGGCTCGGGTGAGCAGAGAGCGCCGAAACATTCTGAAGGCCTTTCAACAGCACAGCCTACGGCAGTATAGAGCGAATAGATTACATACATCCAGACTATCGCAAGAGTCTGGTTTTTAGTGTCCGGTGCGCAGAAAACGAGCATTGCGATTATAACCATAGGCACCGAGCCGAAACCTATCCAGGGTTTTACCTTACCGAGGCGTGTGCGGGTGTTATCAATAAGATAGCCGGTGATAAGTTCTATCACGGCACCTATAATACCGGCGGCAAGAAAAACAGTTGAGATGTTTGATGAGATGGCGGCGGGGTCAAAGCCCTTGCCTTTGAAAGCGAAATCTGCAAAGTATGTCTGAGTGTAATCCGGCATCCATCCGGTGAGCAAGGCAACTCCGAAGAGGCCAATACCGAATGTGAATATTTCGGATTTCTTCATGTACTTTGTTTTCTTCTTTTCTTCCATATATTCACTTCCTGTTTTAATATTTACATATTATTCTATCATAATCAAACCGTATATTCAATATAAAAAGAAATAAGCGCCGCACAGGCGGCGCCGATTTCTTAAATGATTACATTTTTTTGCATGCTTCAACAAGAGCCTTCATTTCCTCATCGCTGAGGGTAACGCCCTTGCCCATTCTGTCATGCTCTGGTGACCATTCGCGGATGTCGTATTTGGCATCGCGACCGCCCCAGCTGACAAGGTTAAGTTCTTTTTGCCATCCTCTTGCATTTTCAGAAAGAACGGCAACGGTTTCTACGATTTCAAATGTGAAAGCGGGCATTAGTATTACTCCTTCCGTCAATTATATTTACTTTATTATACAATGTATTTTTATAAATGTAAATAAAAATTTAATTAAAAATAAGAAAATTATGATTTTTCGTTAATCTTTCCGATATCATAAGGCGTTGACTGATATACAAAGTAATTCAGCCAGTTGGCATAAAGCAGGTTGCCGTGTGCCCTCCAAATGACATTCGGCGGCTGAGCGGGGTCGTCAAACGGATAATAGTTAACCGGGATTTTAATGGGCTTGTTTGCCATAAGGTCGCGCCTGTATTCTTTATCAAGCGTATACTGGTCATACTCTGCGTGGCCTGTCACAAAAATCTGCCTGCCGTTTTTCGTTGACATTATCACGGGACCTGCCTGAGGTGAAGAGGCGAGCAGTTTCAGTTTCGGCTCGTTCATTATCTCTTCATGGATTATTGTTGTGTGCCTTGAGTGCGGCATATAGAAGGTGTCGTCAAAGCCGCGCAGAAGTATTGACTTCTTGTAATTTGCCTTGTGCGGAAAAACACCGAAAAGTTTTTCGTCAAGGTCGTACTTCTTTATGCCGAAATGATAGTATAGAGCCGCCTGAGCGCCCCAGCAGATATGAAATGTGCTGTAAACGTGAGTTTTACTCCACTCCATAATCTCACAGAGTTCTTCCCAGTATTCAACTTCTTCAAAAGCAAGGTGCTCAACGGGAGCGCCTGTGATTATCATTCCGTCAAAATGTCTGTCTTTTATATCATCAAAGCACAGATAGAATGCGAGCAGGTGATCTTCACTGGTGTTTTTTGACACGTGGGATTTTGTGTGCATCAGAGTTAGTTCAACCTGAAGCGGGGTATTGCCCAGCAGCCTGGAAAGCTGTGTTTCTGTGTCAATTTTAGTCGGCATCAGGTTGAGCACAAGAATCTGCAAAGGTCTTATATCCTGTGTCATGGCGCGAGTTTCCGTCATAATGAAAATGTTTTCATTAGTCAGGATTTTTGTCGCCGGTAATTTGTTGGGAATTTTAATAGGCATTGTTCAAACGCCTCCGGTAATCAGATTTTTTCGAGTGCCTGTGCTATATCTTCAATCAGGTCTTCTTTGCTTTCAAGTCCGCACGAAAGTCTTACAAGGTCGGCTGATACGCCGGCTGCAAGCAATTCTTCGTCGCTCATCTGCCTGTGGGTTGATGAAGCGGGGTGCAGGCAGCAGGTGCGCGCGTCGGCAACATGAGTTTCGATAGCGGCTATCTTGAGATTTTCCATAAACTTTTCGGCAGCGCTTCTTCCGCCTTTAACGCCGAATGATACTACGCCGCAGGTGCCATTGGGCATATACTTACAGGCAAGTTCATAGTATTTATCGGATTTGAGGCTGGGATAGGTAACCCAAGCGATTTTGTCGTTGCTTTCAAGGAATTCTGCAACGGCAAGACCGTTTTCACAGTGGCGTGCCATTCTGACGTGAAGGCTTTCAAGACCGTTGTTAAGAAGAAATGCGTTCTGAGGAGACTGGATTGAGCCGAAATCTCTCATAAGCTGAGCGGTTGCCTTTGTGATGAATGCGCCTGCAAGGCCGAATTTCTCGGCGTAAGTTATGCCGTGATAACTGTCATCGGGAGTGCAGAGACCGGGGAATTTGTCTGCATATTTCATCCAGTCAAATTTGCCGCTGTCAACAATCGCTCCGCCTACGCCGCAGCCGTGACCGTCCATATATTTGGTGGTGGAGTGGGTAACTATATCTGCGCCCCATTCGAACGGTCTGCAGTTTACGGGAGTAGCGAATGTATTGTCGATAATAAGCGGCACACCGTGGCTGTGAGCGGCACGGGCGAATTTCTCTATATCGAGTACAGTAAGAGCGGGGTTTGCTATCGTTTCACCGAAGCAGGCTTTTGTGTTATCTCTGAAAGCGGCATTGAGTTCTTCTTCTGTGCAGTCGGGCTCAACGAAAGTGAAATCGATGCCCATCTTTTTCATTGTAACAGCAAACAGATTGAATGTTCCGCCGTAAAGAGTGGAAGAAGCAACAACGTGATCGCCGCAGTTGGCAATATTGAAAATAGAATAGAAATTGGCCGCCTGACCGGATGAAGTAAGCATTGCGGCAGTTCCGCCTTCGAGTTCAGCAATCTTTGCGGCAACATAGTCGTTTGTCGGATTCTGAAGTCTGGTGTAAAAATAACCGCTTGCTTCAAGGTCAAAGAGTTTACCCATATCTGCGCTGGTTGCATATTTGAATGTAGTTGACTGAATGATAGGAACCTGTCTGGGCTCGCCGTTGCCCGGTCTGTAACCTCCCTGAACGCAGATTGTTTCGATTCTGTTTTTCTTATCCATTGATTTATTCTCCTTTTAACTGTTTGCTATATAGTTTTTGATACCTGTTACAGTTGCTCTCGCGAGCGTGTCTCTTACGGATGAATTCTGAAGTTCCTGACACTCTGTTGTGTTGGAAACAAATCCGTATTCAATCAGTACAGCGGGGCATTCCTCAACCCTTGCCACTCTGTAGGCGTAGAATGAAGTGCCTCTGTCAACCTTATCTCTGCCCTGACCTGAATAAATGTTTGAATTATAAGCGTTTACAATTGCCTGGTGAATATATTTAGCAAGAGGCTGAGAGTATGCTCTGTAATAAAACGCGCTTGTGCCGTATGCAGAGGCGGAACTGGAAGAATCGCAGTGAATTGAAATAAATAAATCCGGCTGATGGTTTCTTACCATTTCGTTTCTGCTTGTAAGGCTCAGTAAAGAATCGGATGTCCTTGTCATTATAACATTTGCGCCTTCTTTTTCAAGGTATTCTTTAACCTTCTGCGCAATTGCAAGATTGATTTTCTTTTCCGACCAGGTTGATGACGATACGGTGCAGGAGGCTCCGCCGTCATATCCGCCGTGACCTGCGTCAATCATAACAGTATATCCGCTGATTGATGAGGGCTTTTGCTTGATTACGATTGTAAGAATACCGTTTGAGTATTCATAGTGGAAGCCGTAGAATTTACCGGGATTCTGGAAAACGAATTTAAGCGTTGCCGTATTGTTTGATACCGATGATGACGCGCTCTTAATATTTGAATTCATAAAACTCAGCGTACCCGCGAATTTGTCGGTGTCGCTGAATGTGAATTCAAGTCCGGTTGCGTCAACAGATGAAACTGCAACAAGTCTGCCGTTATATGATGAATATGACTGACCTGTAAGTTTTGCGTTAAAGGCAACCAGCCTGTTCATCGAGAGTTTGATTATAGTTTTATTGCCGGAGTTACTGCACGAAAGAACACTGATATTATTTTTGGGCATTATATAGCCTTCAACTTCTCTCAGGTGTGTTATTCTGGTGTCTTTGCCGGCTGTTGTATTTTCTTCACGGAATAACGGTACTTTAACACCGGATTTGAGATAATAGTATTTTACATTATCATCGTCATCAGAGCATGTGCCCGTATCAAGTATATAGTCAACTGTACCCTTAAGAAGGGGAGAACAGTCGGGAACCGATTTTGAAGAAGTGTTTGAGCCCGAATATGTTTCTACATAATTCTCGGTGATTACAGCCATCCTCGCTTTGCCGAGACCATAATTCGTGTTGTAATCATACTGCTTCGGCAGATCCGTCTTTTCGGTTGTTTCAGATGTCGATGCAGTTGTCGGCGCCGCGGAAGTTGACTCTTTCTCGGAAACGGAACTTGACTGAGAAAAATCGGATGCTTCCGTGCCCGATGAGGTGAGTGATGTAACAGAAGGATGGTGAGTTATACCCGATTTTGAAGAAGTGGTATCGGAAGAAGTTTCGGCCTGCGATGCGGTGGTTTCTTTCTGCGTGGTTGTTGACTCGGGCTCAGGAGGAGCAACCGTTACAGGCTCAACCGCGCTGACTGTTATTCCTGCGCCGGTTTTACTCTCGGTTATACCTTTATATGTTGCGGTAACCTTAAAGTTGCCGAGCTTCTGAGCGGATGATTTCCCCGCAGGTGTTTTGAGATTTGCGTAATAAGTTACGAAATCGGATGATGTGTAGGAATCGTCATCTCCGTAAAAACCGCTGTCCGCAGTCATTGTGTAAGTGGAGCCGTTAAAAGATACTTTTACCGTTGAGCCTTTGATTGCAAGGGCTGTTACTTCAACCTCTATTCCGCCGGGAACGGTAACGGATTTTGACGGGGAAACACTTTTGAGTACTTTAATTTTATAGTTTACGTTGTAGTTGTAAGTCTTGTCCCTGTGCTTGAATACGATTTTGTTATCGCCTATATTCAGTTTGCAGTCTACAGAGAAATCGCCGTTGTCAGCGGTTACAATCTTATTTCCGTTGCAGGTTACTTCATAAAGAGGGCTGCTTGTTCCTCTGAAAGTAATGCTCGGTACATCAACGGTAATACTTGTTTTATCGTAGTTTGTGATTGAAAACTCTTTATCTTCGAGGTATTTCTCTCTTTTAACAATGTAACTCTTGACAAGATTACCGTTTTGGCTGTCGGTATTTTTGATATCATCAAAAGGATAAAACGCAAGAGCGGAGCATTGGGATATATCGGCTGACGCGCTGATTAAATCAATTTTATTCTGCGCCTGCGATGCCGAGTAGTCATTCAGATTTTCAAGGCAATGGCACAGCCATACATCTATGCTGTTTTCGGAATACAAATCCTGCGCATTTTTAAAAGATGAAGAATCGTTGTTTTTTTCGCAAATAAAAACGAAATCAATATCGGATGACGAGGAAAGGTCTGTAATGCTTTGAGAAATCTTTGTTATGAATTCAGGCATAATTCCGAGTGAAATTCCTGAATCAAATCCTTTTATCTCTGAAGAAAGTTCTTTTATGGTTTCAATGTAATCTTCTGCTGTTTCATCCAGCCCTGATATAATTGCAAAATCGAGGTTGTTTTCCGAAATGAATTCGGATACAGCACTGCTTTTAAGATCCGACGAAGTCCTGATGCCGGAATAAATGCCTTTTGACATTGAATATTCAAGCGCAGAAGAAACACGGGCTGCATTTTCGGAATTAATATCATATATTACGGAATTGAAACCGAGAGAATTGAGAGAGTCGATATCCTGAGTTGACATTTCGCCTTCCGCCCCGAAAACAACAGCGACGGTTGATGCGGGCTTTTCGGTTTTAGGTCTCTGATTTACTGTTTCTTCAGGCTCCGTAATCTGTGCGGAAGTGGTTTCTTCATCATCCGCGAATCTGTTTCTGAGAGAATCAAGCCCGCCCGTTGCAAAAAATGCAACAGCCGTGCCCGCAATAAGAACAAATATTGCGGCTATTGATACTGCCAGAATCTTTTTCTTATCCATACTTACCTCGTGCAAGTGAAATGTTGACATCTTACGGTGTCAATTATATAATCTTTATTGCTGTTTGCCGAGCAGTTTCGGCTTGATTGCTTTAACTACAGGAACGGTAATAATAATCGCAACTGCGATTTCAATTACGGCGTTTATTCCGAATGCGGTAAGAATATAATTTGTAAGTCCGCCGAAACTTATGCTTGAAATATTAAGAGCATCGCCGTATTTTTCGCCGTAAATAAGATAAATGCCGCCCATAACGAGTATTGTGTTTGTAAGGCAGCCGGCAATGCTTGCAAGCACAGCGCCTAGCACTTTGCTCTTTTTCTGTACCGCGTACATCACAAGCCCTGCCGCTATTCCCATAAGTATTCTGGGAATCAGCGCGATAAGCGGGTTTCTGAAAATTATGCCTTCAAGCGGTGAAGGGGGAGCGGTAATAGCCTTGATGATGCAGCTTACGCCCCATACAGCGCCGAGCGCTGCTCCGGCTTTAACGCCGAGCAGACATGCTCCGATTATGACAGGAATGTGTATCAGCGTGATACTCAGTGCTCCGTAACTGATGTATCCGAGATAGGGAACAAATGTCATAACAATAATCAGTGCGCTGAGAATTGCCGTTTGTGCCAGAATAAGGTTCTTTTTTACTGTTTGGTTTTCTTTCATTTCTGCCTCCTTGCTGCCGTTCATACTTAAATGATACAACGCAATAATGTTAGCGTTATTTCTTCTTTTTTATATTTCTTTCATAAAGGACTTTCAGTCCGTAAAGAACAAGTTCACCGTTGAATATCATTTCTCTTTCGCAACTTTTAACAAGGTCTTTTGAAAGACCGCCTGTTGCTACGACGGTGCATTTTCCCTGACCGAGTTCTTTTTCAAATCTTGCACACATTCCGTCTATCATAGCGGCAAAGCCGAATACCGTTCCCGATTGCATTGAATCAAGTGTGTTTGTACCGATAGAATGATCGGGCGTTTTAAGGCTGATATTCGGAAGCTGAGAAGTCTTTTCGGAAAGCGAATCAAGTGATATTCTGATACCGGGCGCTATTGCGCAGCCTCTGAATGCGCCGTCTTTATCGATTATGCTGATTTTGTTTGCCGTACCCAGATCAACAACGATACACGGCAGAGGATAAAGAACGGATGCTGCTATGCAACCTGCGAGCAGGTCTGCGCCGAGCTGTGCGGGATTGTCAATGAGTATATTCATTCCCGTTTTTATGCCGGGGCCGAGGAGCATCGGTTCACATCCGGTAATAGTTTTGACCGCCTTGCTGACCGATGACGAAAGTTCGGGCACTACGCTGCTGATTGCCGCAGTGTCGCAGAAATTTATATCAGTTTTATGCAGGTCAAATATCTGTTTAAGTTCAACCGCAATCTGATCGGGTGTTCTCGACCTGTCGGTTGCGAGTCTTGAAACAAAAATCAGTTTTTCGCCTGAATAGACTCCGAGCGTGATATTTGAGTTGCCGATATCAATAGCAAGAAACATAATTTCACCTTTTAACAATTTATTATTTTATAATTATTACATATATATATGAATAAATCAAGTATTTTATTAAAAGGGGGTGTCCTGTATGAAATGTGATATATGCCCGAGACAGTGTAACATCGAACGTAATTCTTCGCACGGATTTTGCGGCTGCGGTGACAGAATCAGAATCGCGAGAGCCGCCCCTCATTTTTGGGAAGAACCCTGTATCAGCGGAAAGAAAGGCAGCGGTACGGTTTTCTTTTCCGGCTGTAATCTCAGATGTGTTTACTGTCAGAACGGTAAAATCAGCGCATCGCTTTTCGGTAAAGACATTTCCGACACCGAACTGATGAAAGTATTTGACTCACTAATAGAAAAAGGCGTGCACAATCTCAATCTTGTGACACCTACTCATTTTGCAGACAGGCTTTCGGCAATTCTCCGTGAATACCGCTCTCCCGTTCCAGTTGTATATAATTCATCGGGATATGAAAAGGTTGATACGCTTAAAAAACTCGAAGGCCTTGTTGATATTTATCTGCCGGACATAAAATATTTTGATTCTTCCGTATCTGCTAAGTATTCCAATGCGAGCGATTATTTTGAATTCACGTCAAAGGCAGTAACCGAAATGTACAGGCAGGTCGGAAATATAGTTACAGACAAAGATTCAATTGCGGTAAAAGGAATGCTGATAAGACATCTTGTATTGCCCGGAAATGTTTCACAGACGAAGAAGATATTTGACTGGGTTTATGATAACTTCGGAAATCAGGTACATGTTTCGCTTATGAGGCAATACACTCCTTTCGGCAAAGCGTTTGAAATGCCGCCGATAAACAGGAAACTGTCCTCAAGAGAATATATGATAGCGAAAAACTATCTTCTTTCGCTCGGTTTTGAAAACTGTTATTTCCAGCATAAAGATTCTGCTACAGAGGATTTTGTGCCCGATTTTAATCTTGAAGGTGTTGACATACTGTAACTACATCGCTATAATTTATTTAAATAATCATTGAGGAGGAAAAATCAATGGCAAAAGGAAAAGGTATCAGAAACGAATTCAAAGAGTTCATTATGAGAGGCAATGTTCTTGACCTCGCAGTAGGCGTTATTATCGGCGGTGCATTTCAGGCAATCGTCAACTCGCTTGTAAACGATATTATTATGCCTGTAATCAGCCTTTTCACAAAGGGTATTGATTTTGCATCCAAGTTTGTCGCTCTTGACGGTCAGTCATATGCTTCACTTGCCGAAGCACAGGAAAAGGGTGCCGCTGTTCTTACTTACGGCAACTTCATTTCCGCTATCATCAATTTCATCATCATGGCATTTGTTATCTTCCTTATCGTAAAGGCAATCAACAAAGCATCTGCCGCAGCCAAAAAGACCGAAGAAGTTGTTGAAGAAGCACCCACTACCAAAGAATGCCCCTTCTGCAAGAGTGAAATCGCAATTGAGGCAACAAAGTGCCCGCACTGCACATCCGATATTCCTGCCGAAGAAGCAGCGGAATAATCAAGACTATTATCATTTGATTAAATCAGCCACATCCGTTTCAAGATGTGGCTGAATTCTTTAGAAGGTGGATTTATGGAGTATACTGTTCTTTCTTCACTTGAAAAAATTTTTAACGATTATAAATTTGATAAGCGGTCAGTCACTTCTTTTTCAATGCTCGCAAACGAGCGCTTTAACTTTCAGATTGCGCTTCGTTTTTCGCAAAATATAAATGTTTCGATTTCCTTATTAGATGAACTTGCGGGATTTACGAACATATATACGGTAAATGATGTTCCTGTCGGTCTGCCGCATTATGAAGATTCGGATGATTATTATATTGACCGCGGACCGGGCTTATACCCCGATCTGCTGATTCCTTTTGACGGTAAGTTTGACGCGGAGGAGGGAAAGGTTTACCGCTTCTGGTTTGAAGTGGATCCCGAAGCGAATGTAACCGGAAACAAAGAACTTGTTGTTCGGATAAACAATGAGGTAATAACTGTAAATATCGACATTATCAGCGCTATGCTTCCTGCGCTGGAACTGATTTATACAAACTGGTATCACAGCGACTGCCTTTGTGATTATTACGGTGTTGAAGCGATGAGCGATGATTACTGGCGAATAAACGAAAACTTCATCAGAACAGCCGCTTCTTACGGAATGAACTGTATTCTCACTCCACTGTTTACTCCGCCGCTTGATACTCAGATCGGCGGCGAAAGGACGACAGTACAATTAATAAGAGTCAAAACTGTTGAAGACGGTTGGAAATTTGATTTTTCGCTTCTCAAAAAATGGATAAATCTCTGCATTGAATGCGGAATTGAAAATTTTGAGATGAGCCACTTCTTTACGCAGTGGGGCGCAAAACATGCGCCTAAAATAATTGCGACCGATGAAAACGGAAATGAAAAGCGAATTTTCGGCTGGGATACTCCTACCGACAGCGAAGAATATGACCGCTTCCTTGAATCGTTCGGCAAAGAACTTTGCCGGTTTATAGAGGAAAATAATCTCGGTAATAATGTGTTTTTCCACATATCCGATGAACCTTCAGAAGATAATATTAAGACTTACGAGAAAAGGGCGTCTCTTATCAAACGGGTGTTCGGCAAATATCCCGTTATGGATGCTCTCTCCGATTTTGAATTTTACAAGAGGGGGACGGTTGATATACCTGTTCCGTCGGAAGGACATATTGTTGATTTCGCAGGCAAAGTTCCGCGCCTCTGGACTTATTATTGCTGCGGTCAGCATAAAAACTTTTTGCCTAACAGATTTATGGCAATGCCGTCGCTAAGAAACAGAATTATCGGATTGCTTGCATATAAATATGACCTGAAGGGCTTTCTTCAATGGGGATTCAACTTCTATAATTCACAGTACTCTTTAAGGCATATAAATCCTTATGAAGTAACAGATGCAGACGGCGCTTTTCCTTCCGGCGATGCGTTTATGGTTTATCCTGCGCCCGATGGCACGGCATATCCATCGCTCAGGCTCAAAGTATTTTATGATGCTATTCAGGATTTGCGTGCGTTAAAACTGCTCGAAAACTTTGTCGGCAGAGAAAAGGTTCTTGAAATGCTCGGCGATATTACTTTTTCGGATTATACTCACAGCGAAACAGAGTTCCTTGAATTCAGGAATAAGGTCAATAAACTTATCAAAGAAAATGCAGGCAAGGAATAAAACTCTTGCAAATTTTCGCTTATTATTGTATTATATCTCCTGTTAATTGAAAAATATCCACGGAGGAGTTTCATAATGGATTTGAAATCCCTGTCTAAACCCGAACTTCAGAGCAGATATGAAGAACTGAAAAAAAGATACGATGATTATAAATCGCTCTCTCTTAACCTGAATATGGCGAGAGGTAAGCCGGGCGCCGATCAGCTTGATTTATCTAACGATATGCTTGACCCTGCGCTTCTTGACGGCTTCAGGGCTTGCGACGGCACCGAAATCAGAAACTACGGTGTGCTTGACGGTATACCCGAGTGTAAAGCCCTTTTTGCCGCAATTCTCGGCGTACCCGAAAAGAATATAATTATCTTCGGCAATGCCAGTCTTACGATTATGTACGACTACATTGCTCAGTGTATGATTTTCGGAGCGGGAGACGGACCATGGGCGGGTAAAAAGATTAAATTTCTTTGCCCCGTACCGGGTTATGACAGGCATTTTGCCATCCTTGAGCATTTCGGTATTGAAATGATTAATATTCCCATCGGACCCGAAGGTCCTGATATGGATATGATTGATGAATACATTAAGGATGAAAGTGTTAAGGGCATTATCTGCGTTCCGATGTATTCCAATCCCACCGGAGTATCATTTTCCGAAAACACTATTTTAAGATTTGCTTCTCTCAAGCCTGCAGCAAAAGATTTTCGCGTAATTTGGGATAATGCTTACTGCGTTCATCATTTTGCAAAGAGCAGAGACCGTTTTTACAACATATTTGAATATGCCGAAAAATACGGCACGCAGGATTTCTTCATTGAAGTTACTTCAACATCAAAGATTTCATTCCCCGGCGCAGGTGTCAGCGCACTAGCCGCATCCGATGCCAATATTGAGGCGATTAAAAAGAGAATGACCGTGCAGACTATCGGTTATGATAAAATCAATCAGCTTCGCCACGCCGCTTATTTCACCAATGCGGACGGAATAAAGGCGCATATGGAAAAGCACGCCGCAATTCTTAAACCGAAATTTGACTCTGTTTTAAACGGGCTTGAGAAAAACCTTGCCGGCAAAGGAATTGCAAAATGGACCAAACCATCGGGCGGTTACTTTGTGAGCCTTGATGTTTTGCCCGGATGCGCGAAAAGAACTGTTCAGCTTTGCAAAGAGGCGGGCGTTACTCTTACGGGCGCGGGAGCGACCTTCCCTTACGGTAAAGATCCGCTTGACAGTAATATAAGAATTGCGCCGACATTCCCGTCGGCTGATGAACTTAAAAAGGCTGTTGAAATCCTCTGTCTGTGCGCAGAACTTGCCGCAACCGAAAAACTTCTTAACGAATAATAAAAATGCTTCCTCTTAATGAGGAAGCATTTTATATTGCTTATTTTTTAATTCCGCCCAGAATTAATTCTCCGAGTGAATCGATTATTATTTTAAGATTGCTGTCGTCTTTACCGATAACGGGTCCCGTTATACTCACGAGATTTCCTTTTGAATCATTTGTCATAAACTGGGTATATGATTTCATATTTTCGATTGTAGGCTGACCTTTGTACAGAAGAAGGTCCGTAACGAATGCGGTATATCCGTCTGTGAATTTATCGTGCCCCTGATCCTTGAAAAACCAGGTCCTGTCGGGATATTTACAGGTTGAGGCGTCAATTATATTATCGGGAGAAACATAGTTTTTGCCGTTTTTGTATTTTGCCTGCTTATAACCTTCTTCGAATGTGCAGCCCGGTTTTGCTCCTGTGGCTCCGATTGACATATATTCGGTGTCAATCAGCATATCGGACTGAACTTCATCGCCTTTTGCAAGCGGAATGGATGAAATGTTGTATCCGGCGGTAATCGCGAATTTCATACCCTGATTCTTTGCTGAATTGAGCGTGGAAACAAGTTTCGTCTGAACATTGTAATGATAGTTATCTATCTTTTTAATAAGGCCTGCGTATTTATCGGAATCGCCGAATACATTACTCTTTGCTTCTTTATAGTACTCATCGGGACAGAATGACCATATTCCGGGCATTGTGCCGAAAACTCTGAGCAGAGCCGTGTTGAATACTCTGTCAAATTCAGCGTCAAACAGGTCTGCCAGAGCATTGATAAGATAAGGCATTACGCCGTAATCGTTGAGCGCGGATATTATTACGCCTGCAAGTTTGCCTGCCGGGTCGTTACCGAGAAGGCCTTTGAAATAAAGAGTGAAAGCATCGCTCTTACCCTGAAGGCTTACATTTTCTGTAAACATATTTCCAATCAGACTTAAGCCCAGATAAGCGGGGGAGAGGAATACGGTTTTTTCAACATTTCCCGCTCCGTACTGAGCAAGGTATGCCGAAACGATTGTATTGCCCTGGCTGTGGCATACAAGCATTACTTTGCTGTGATTGGTAAGTTTCTTTATATATTTGATGTAATCGGCAAGTCCTTTGGCATTATCCATCGGGTCAAGGCGGAAGTCATAGTAATAATCATACTGGTCATAATTCTCATGACCGTCAAGCTGAGTGTCAAAATTATAGTTATGACCTCTGTGTTTATCTACAGTAGGAAGTTCGTGTATTTCGGGGCCGACATTATATAAACTGTTGCCGTTTTCGTCGCAGGCAAGCGAGCCCATCATCTTTTCGAGAATATCTATAAGACCGTCTGCGCAGCGTGAGTTGTTCTTGGTGATAAGCAAAGTATTGATAACTTTGATTATATCGGGAATACTGCTCATAATCGCCTTTGTATTGGGAGGAAACGCAGTATCGGGATTATCGGATTCGGGGTCGATATAGAGAGGATATGAGCCGAAGCCGTGTACAAATATTACGGGGCTTGTACCGCAGTTACACTCTTTTCCGGACGCAAAAGTTGAAAGTGTCAGGGAAAAAGCAATAACAAGAGTAAGAATAATCGATAATGTCTTTTTCATTTTTCCGCCTCTCAATTCAGATATTTTTGATACTCGGCAACAGCCAATGAATCGCATCTTTCGTTTTCGGGGTGACCGTCATGTCCTTTTACCCATACAAAAGTATATGTATGGGTGCTTAATAGATCGAGAAGTTCCTGCCAGAGTTCGGGGTTGAGAACAGGGGAGTTATCGGACTTTCGCCATCCCTTTTTTATCCAGTTTTCGAGCCATCCCTGAAGGAACGCGTTACATACATATGATGAATCGGATGTAATAGTGATATCACACGGTTCCTTGAGCATTCTTACGGCTTCAATAACCGCTTTCAGTTCCATGCGGTTATTGGTGGTCATTTCTTCGCCGCCGCTTATTTCTTTTTCGCGCTCTCCGTAACGGAGTATTGCCGCCCAGCCGCCGGGGCCGGGATTACCCGAGCAGGCTCCGTCTGTAAAAATTTCAACTTTTTTCAAATAATCACGCTTCCTGTAATAATATATTGAAATCATATCACATTAAATTTACGATTACAAGATGAAAATAATAAAAATTATACAACAGATAGTGCAAAGTATTGACTTAATCTCAATATATGGTACAATATATACTTGGAATTGTATGAATATAAGCGGAGGTTATTTATGCCCAAGAAAGCAAAATACGATAATGAAAAAATAAGACTGCTAAAAGAAGAGGAAAGAGTAAGAGAAAAACCGGCGGTTATTTTCGGCTCCGACGGTCTTGACGGCTGTGAGCACGCTATTTTTGAAATAGTATCCAACTCTGTGGATGAAGCGCGTGAAGGCTACGGTGACAAAATTATTGTAACCCGTTTTGAAGATAACTCTGTTGAGGTCCAGGACTTCGGCAGAGGTCTTCCTGTTGACTTCAATAAAAATGAAAACAGATATAACTGGGAACTTCTTTTCTGCGAACTCTACGCCGGCAGTAAATACGATAATAATTCAGGCGGCAACTATGAGTTTTCGCTCGGCACCAACGGTCTCGGTCTCTGCGCCACTCAGTATGCTTCCGAATATATGGAAGCCGAAGTGCACGCAGGCGGTTTCAGATATTTTCTTAAGTTCAAAAAAGGCAAACCCGACGGCGAAATGCTGAAAGAACCGTATTCCAAAAAAGATACGGGCACCCGTATCAAATGGAAATCTGACCTGGAAGTTTTTACAGATATTGCTGTATCCGATGAGTATTTCCGCGATATGCTCAAGCATCAGTCGGTAGTCAATGCCGGAGTTCATTTCATTTATAAGAATCAGGTCGGCAAGAATTTCGAAACTACCGAGTTTTATTATGAAAACGGCATTGAAGATTATCTTAAAGAAATGGTTGGCGACGAGCATATTTCGGATTTCCTTGTTTGGCGTCAGGATACAGAATGCCGCGACCGCGATGACCTCGACCCTTACAGGCTTAAGACGAATATAGTTCTTACTTTCTCAAATAAGATTCAGTTCAAGGAATACTATCATAACTCAAGTTTCCTTGCCAACGGCGGCTCACCCGACAAGGCCGTGAGAAATGCTTTTGTTTATCAGATTGACGCATATCTTAAAGAAAAAGGAAAGTATCAGAAAAGCGACGGCAAAATCACTTTCCAGGATATTGATGACTGCCTTGCTTTGATTATTTCATCATTTTCAACTGCTACATCCTACGAAAACCAAACCAAGAAGGCTATCAATAATAAAGGTATCCAGGATGCCATGACCGCGTTTATAAAAAACCAGCTGATGATTTATTTCATCGAGAATCCTCTTGACGCAGATAAAATCACCAACCAGGTGCTTATTAATATGCGCTCAAGAGTAAGAGCGGAAAAGACAAGGCTCGGCATCAAGGATTCACTTACTCAGAATGTAAGCAATCTCACAAACAGGATTCAGAAATTTGTTGACTGCCGCAGTAAAGACCCTTCGGAGAGAGAACTCTTTATTGTGGAGGGCGATTCCGCACTCGGCGCATGTAAGCAGTCAAGAAATGCCGAATTCCAGGCGGTTATGCCTCTCAGGGGCAAAATACTCAACTGCCTTAAATGCGATTATGAAAAGATATTCAAGAGTGATATTATCACCGACCTTCTTAAAGTAATCGGCTGCGGCGTTGAAATCAAAACAAAGCCCAAAAACGGCAAAGATATGGTTTCATTTAACCTTGATTTACTTAAATGGAATAAAATCATAATCTGTACAGATGCCGATGTTGACGGATTCCAGATTCGCACACTTGTGCTTGCGATGATTTACCGCCTGATGCCTACGCTTATCAATGAAGGCAAAGTTTATATAGCCGAATCTCCTCTGTATGAAATCAACTCCGGCGACGAAGTTTGGTTTGCTTACACAGAGAAAGAAAAAGCGGATATTGAAGCCGAAATCAAAGGCAAAAAATATACTATTCAGCGCTCAAAAGGTCTCGGTGAAAACGACGCCGATATGATGTCACTTACCACTATGAATCCCGCTACACGCCGCTTGATTAAAATCAGCCCGAATGAAGCGGAAGAAACTGCCAAAGTTTTTGATATGCTTCTTGGCGACGACCTTCAGGGGCGCAAGGATCACATTTCTCAATTCGGTCATCTTTATATTGATATGACCGATGTATCTTGATTTGGAGAAAGTATATGGCAAGAAAAAGCAAAAACGAAACCGTAAATACAAATACGCTTGACAGCAAAACCCATATCATAGGCGCAGGCGATGTTGTTGACCAGAGAATAACGGATACTCTCGAACTCAACTATATGCCCTATGCTATGAGCTGTATTATGTCGCGCGCAATTCCCGAAATTGACGGCTTCAAGCCTTCGCACCGCAAGATTCTATATATGATGTTCAAGATGGGACTCCTTTCGGGCGCAAGGGCGAAATCCGCCAAAATAGTAGGTCAGGTTATGCAGCTTAATCCTCACGGTGACGGCGCCATTTATGAAACCATGGTCCGCCTGTCAAAGGGTTATGATGCGCTTCTTCATCCCTATGTTGATTCAAAGGGTAACTTCGGTAAAGCATACTCAAAAGATATGATGTATGCCGCGTCAAGATACACCGAAGCAAGGCTTGAGAAAATCTGCGCCGAACTTTTCTGCGATATTGACAAGAACACTGTCGATATGGTGGATAACTTTGATAATTCGATGAAGGAGCCTGTTCTTCTTCCGGTTACATTCCCCAGCGTGCTTGTTAATGCCAACTCAGGTATAGCCGTTGGTATGGCAAGTTCAATATGCTCTTTTAACCTTGAAGAAGTCTGCAAAACCACTATTGAACTTCTTAAAAATCCGCGTTTTGATGTTTCCGAAATTCTTCTTGCTCCCGATTTTTCAGGCGGCGGAATTCTGCTTTACAATAAACAGCAGATGGAGGAGATTTATAATTCCGGCAGAGGCAGTTTCAGAATCAGATCAAGATACACATATGATAAATCAAACAGCTGTATTGAGATTACCGAGATTCCTCCGACCACCACAAGCGAAGCGATAATTGATAAGATAATTGAAAAGGTCAAAGAGGGCAAGTTCCGTGAAATCAGTGATATACGCGATGAAACAGACCTCAAAGGTCTTAAAATCACAATTGATGTAAAGCGCGGAACGGATGCCGATAAACTTATGAGACGCCTTTATGCGGCAACTCCGCTTGAAGACGCTTTCTCCTGCAACTTCAATATTCTTGTAAACGGCACAACCAAAGTAATGGGTGTGCGCGAAATACTTTCCGAATGGATTGATTTCAGAAGCGGATGTGTTCGCAGAAGGACCGAGTTTGACTTAAAGCGCGCAAAAGACCGCCTTCATCTTCTCAGGGGCCTTGAAAAGATACTGCTTGATATCGACAAAGCGATTGCCATCATCAGAAATACCGACGAAGAAAGCGAAGTTGTTCCCAACCTTATGATAGGCTTCCGCATTGATAAAATTCAGGCTGAATACGTTGCGGAAATCAAACTCCGTCATCTTAACAAAGAGTATATTCTCAAGCGCCTTCAGGATATCGAGAAACTTGAGGCGGCTATTAAAGACCTTGAAGAAATACTTGAAAACCCCAACAGAATTAAGCGCATTATATCTTTTGAACTCAAAGAGGTTATCAAGAAATACGCAAAACCCAGAAGGACCGAAATTTCATATTCCTATGAAGCCGATATTGAAGAAGAGGTTGAGGAAGTACCCGATTATCCCGTAACTCTTTTCTTCACAAAAGAAGGCTATTTCAAAAAGGTTACGCCGCTTTCTCTCAGGATGAGCAACGCTCATAAATTCAAAGAGGGCGATTACCTTGTTCAGACTGTTGAAACTACCAACAGCGCCGAACTTCTTTTCTTTACCAATAAATGCCAGGTTTACAAAACAAAAGCCGATTCGTTTGATGATACCAAAATCAGCGTAATGGGTGATTATGTTGCGGCCAAACTCGAAATGGACGAAGGCGAAAGCCCCGTTTATATGGTAGTGACCGATAAGAATTACAAGGGTTATATGATGTTTTTCTTTGAAAACGGAAAAGCCGCCAAAGTGCCGCTTGAATCATATAAAACTCTCACTAACAGAAAGAAACTTATTAAGGCTTACAGCGATAAATCTCCGCTTGTAGATATACTCTATCTTCCGGAAGAATCCGAAGTAGTGCTTGTTTCTTCCGCCGGAAGACATCTTCTTGTGAATACCGCAGTATTGACGCCCAAGACAACAAAAGATACAGCGGGCGTAAATGTGCTTTCGGTTAACGCCAAAAAAGGTCAGCGTCTTCTTAAAGCTAGGCTTTATGTTGAGGGCGAATTCGCCAAGCCCTACCGTTTCAGAGCCAAAAACCTGCCTGCAGCCGGCGCTCTTCTTTCTGCAGACGACACAAGCGAGCAGGTAACCTTCTGATTTATGGCTGAGATTATTAAAATTTACAGTCTGTCCGACCCTCGTCTTGAAGTATATTCAAACCTTAACGAAGCGAAACTCAGCAATTTCGAGGGCTTTGAATACGGACTGTTTATAGCGGAAAGCCCGCTTGTAATCGGCCGCGCTCTTAACGCGGGTTATGAGCCTGTATCAATACTTATTGAAGACAGAGAGATTGAAAACTGCGGTAAGGATTTAATTGAGCGTTGCCCGGGTATTCCTGTTTTTACTGCTTCATCTGATGTGCTTACGGGGATTACGGGTTATAAACTCACTCGCGGTATGCTGTGCGCAATGAAGCGCAAAGTACTTCCCGCCGTGACAGATATACTTGATAATTCCGAAAAAATCGCTGTGCTTGATAATGTAATGAATCCAACCAACGTCGGGGCGATATTCCGCTCTGCCGCCGCTCTCGGTATGGATGCCGTTATTCTTACTTCAGGCTCCAGCGACCCGCTTTACAGGCGCAGTGTAAGAGTAAGTATGGGGAATGTGTTTCTTATTCCCTGGACTGTTTGTAATACAGACTCGTCCTTGTTCATAAAACTGCTCCGTGAAAAAGGCTTTGTTTCCGCCGCCCTTGCTCTTACTGACAACAGTATTTCTCTGCTCGATGAAAGAGTAAAAGGTGCCGCCAAAATCGCTTTGTTTCTCGGCAGCGAAGGTGAAGGCCTTCCCGAAAAAACTATTTCATCCTGTGATTATACAATAAAGATTCCTATGTTTTATGATGTTGATTCATTAAATGTTTCCGCCGCAAGCGCGGTTGCTTTCTGGGAACTCGGAAAAAGTAAATAATGTAAATGATTTCATTTGACGATAATAAACTGTTAAAGGAGTGCTTTTAATGCTGTCAAGAACACCGCCTATGGGTTTTAACACCTGGAACACTTTCGGCGAAAACATCAATGAGCAGGTTATCAAAGAGACCGCTGATGCTATGGTTTCCACCGGACTTAAAGATGCCGGCTATGAATACCTTGTGATTGATGACTGCTGGAGTAAGAGAGAGAGAGACCCCGTAACGGGTAAAATTGTTCCCGATGAAATCAAATTTCCCAACGGAATGAAAGCGGTTTCCGATTATGTTCATTCAAAAGGACTTAAATTCGGTATGTATTCCTGCGCCGGTACAAGGACCTGCGCCGATTATCCCGGCTCTTTCGATCACGAGTTTCTTGATGCCGAAACATTTGCGGAATACGGCTGTGACTTCCTTAAGTATGACTACTGCAACAAACCCGCTCATTATTACGGCGATCTTCTTTACAGAAAAATGGGTATGGCGCTCAAAGCCTGCGGCAGAGAGATTCTTTTCTCCGCCTGCAACTGGGGCTGTGACGATGTGCATAACTGGATTCGCTCGACAGGCGCTCATATGTACCGCTCAACGGGCGACATTTCCGATAATTTCAATTCAATGAAAGATATAGCAATAAGTCAGATTGATAATCTTGCTTATTCCGCGCCCGGCTGTTTCAACGATATAGATATGCTTACAATCGGTATGTACGGTAAAGGCAATGTCGGCTCAACCGGCTCAAACGATACAGATTACAAGACAGAATTTGTTGTCTGGTGCATGTTCAGCGCTCCTCTTATGCTCGGCGGCGATATAAGAACATTCAGCGCCGATACTCTGAAACTTGTTACCAACAAATATCTTCTCAGAATCAATCAGGATATAGAAGGCAGACCTGCATTTGAAGTTAGAAAAGACAGTAATATCAAAGTATTTGTAAAGCATCTTTCCGGTAATGAAATCGCTGTTGCGTTTGTCAATTTTGATGACAGAGACAGGGGAGTGGACTTCTATTTTGAAGATGCGGGTATCCCTGCGGCATCAGGTTACGGCCTTAATATGACAGATGTTTTCACAGGCGAAAATATCGGCGTGAAGAAGGAATACCTCAAGAGGCAGATTAAAGCGCACGACTGCGAATGCTATATCTGTACTCTTTCAAAGTGATTATGGAAGAACTGTATTGTATTTCCTGTGAAAAGGAACTTTCTTCCCTTGACATAGGTTTTCATAAAAAAATGGTAAACCGCGGAGCCGAAGAATTTATGTGTATAGACTGCCTTTGCAAATACTTCGGCATTCCCAGAGAAAAAGCGGATGAAATGATAGAAAATTTCAGACGCATGGGCTGTGTATTATTTAATTGACGGAGGGTTAATTATGGCTAAAGTAAATGTTATTTCTCACAGAGGTGCAAACAAGTATGCACCTCAAAACACGATGCCTGCTTTTGAAAAGGCTGTTCAAATCGGTGTTGACGGTTTTGAAACCGATGTGCACCTTACTTCTGACGGGCATATAGTTATCTGCCACAACTATACTGTGGACGAAACATCAAACGGCTCGGGTAATGTTTCCGATATGACACTCGAAAGACTTCGTGACCTTGATTTCGGCTCATATTTCGATGCCAAATTCGCAGGCACACAGCTTCCGACCATTGAGGAGTTTCTCGAACTTTGCAAGGATGACTCAATCAAGGTTATGAATATCGAAATCAAAGAGCCGAAAAACGGCAGTAAAGAAATTGCCGACAGAACCATCGGAGCAGTTAAAGAATTCGGTTTGTTTGATAAACTTCTGATTTCATCGTTTGATCCCGCAATTCTTGTTCAGTGCAAAAAGGTTGATCCCAACTGCAAAACAGGTTTTCTCTACAGCCCCGACAGAAGCATAACTTATTACCGCATGCTTCTCAATTATGTTGACTTTGCAAAAGAAATAGGTGCTGATTTCCTTCATCCTCATTATTCTCTTGTTTACCCCGCTTATGTTAATAAACTCCATAAAAACGGCATCGGCGTAAACCCCTGGACAGTTGATAACCCGGATGTTGTTAAAAGGTTTATAGAATACGGCGTTGACGGCATAATTACCAACGTGCCCGATCAGGTCAACAAAATAATCGAAGAAATGGAATAATTCTATTATTTATATTAATACCCACAGATTATCGGTCTGTGGGTATTATTTTAATATAATTATTGACATTCAATTACAATAATGATATATAAAATATATCTGTAAATTTTATTAAGGCGAGGAGGGGCAGATAATTGAAAGATAATGTTATAATTGACCTCAAAAATATCTCGGTTGCTTTCGGTGATAACCAGGTATTAAAAAACCTTAACCTCTACATTCGTGATAAGGAGTTCATAACTCTGCTCGGTCCTTCGGGTTGCGGCAAAACCACTACCCTCAGGATTATTGCGGGTTTTACCGACCCTGACGAAGGAGAGGTTATTTTTGACGGCAAAAAAATCAATGACCTTCCGCCTCATAAGCGTCAGGTCAATACTATATTCCAGAGATATGCTCTCTTTCCTCATCTTAATGTATATGAAAACGTTGCTTTCGGCCTGAGAATAAAAAAGATGAAGGAGAAAGAAATCAAATCAACTGTTGAAGAGATGCTTTCTCTTGTAAATCTCAAAGGCTTTGAAAAGAGAAATATCAATTCTCTTTCGGGCGGTCAGCAGCAGCGTGTTGCCATTGCCAGGGCTCTTGCCGTACACCCCAGAGTGCTTCTGCTTGATGAGCCTCTCGGCGCGCTTGACCTTAAACTGCGCAAGGATATGCAAATTGAACTTAAAGCAATCCAGCAGAGACTCGGCATAACATTTATCTATGTTACTCACGACCAGGAGGAAGCCCTGTCGATGAGTGATACGATAGTTGTTATGGACGGAGGCGTAATTCAGCAGATCGGAACGCCTACAGATATTTATAACGAGCCCCAGAATGCTTTTGTTGCCGATTTCATCGGTGAAAGTAATATAATTGACGGTATTATGCACGATGACTGCCTTGTTGAGTTTTCGGGCAGTAAATTCGTTTGCCTTGATAAAGGGTTTGATAAAGATGAAGCGGTTGATGTTGTTGTAAGGCCTGAAGACGTTGATGTTGTTGCTCCCGAAAGCGGTATGCTCAAAGGCGTTGTAACTTCCGTTACTTTCAAAGGCGTTCATTTTGAGATTATCGTTGATATCGGCGGCTTCAAATGGATGATTCAGACAACCGATTTTCAGCCGGTAGGCGCAAATATCGGACTATATATCGAGCCGGACGCAATTCACATTATGAAAAAGAGTCAGTATTCCGGTCTTTACGGCGATTACAGTTCATTCAGCGAAGAATTTGATGAACTGTCAATTCCCGAGCAGGAGGAAGAGGAATGAGTTCAAGTGCATCTTTAAGGGCGAAACTCATTTCCGCTCCTTATATCATATGGTCGGTGCTGTTTATTGTCGCTCCGCTGATTTTTGTCATTTATTATTCGTTTACGGATATGAACGGCGCTTTCAGCCTTGCCAGTATTACAGCACTTTCAAAGTATGTGCCCACTTTCCTGCGCTCAATATGGTTCGGCATAGTGGCTACGCTTATCTGCCTGCTTATCGCTTTTCCCACAGCATATTTCATTTCTCAGAAAACCGACAAGATTCAGAGAACTATGATACTGCTTGTTATGCTTCCTATGTGGATGAGTTTTCTTATCAGGACTTATTCGTGGATGGCGATACTGCAGGACACCGGTATTATCAATTCATTTCTCGTGAAAATCGGTATTCATCCCGTTCATATGATTAACACGGGCGGCGCGGTTATACTCGGTATGGTGTATAATTTCCTTCCGTATATGATAATGCCCATTTACTCGGTTATGGCAAAACTCGATTTTTCAATGATTGAGGCCTGCCAGGACCTCGGCGGAAACAAAATAACAATAATGAGACGCTGTATAATTCCTATGAGCATCCCCGGCGTAGTAAGCGGAATTACTATGGTGTTTGTTCCGTCTGTCAGCACATTCTATATTTCACAGAAACTCGGCGGAGGCTCGTTTGACCTTATCGGCGACGTTATTGAAAGACAGTTTCAGCAGTCATACAATTATAATCTCGGAGCGTCAATATCATTCGTGCTTATGATACTGATTCTCGCTTCTATGGCTATAATGAACCACTTTTCCGATGAGGGGGAGATGGTTATATGAAAACGCTTTCAAAAGTTTATATCCTGCTTGTATTCATTTTCCTTTATGCTCCGATAGCCGTTTTGCTTGTGTATTCATTCAACGGCTCAACAAGCACAGTTGTTATGCAGGGCTTTTCACTTCACTGGTATAAATCACTGATTCATGATTCAGCGACACTTAAAGCTGTAAGAAACACTCTGCTTCTTGCAGTATGCTCATCTGTTATAGCAACTATTCTCGGCACAGCCGCCGCGGTAGGGCTTGAAAAATACAGAAAAAGCCCGCTTCGTTCTTCAATAATGGCTGTTACGAATATTCCGATGATGAATCCGGAAATAGTGACAGGTATTTCCATGATGTTGCTCTTTGTATTCATCGGCAGAATAATCAGAGTTGATTCCGTGCTCGGTTTCGGCACACTGCTTATTGCTCATATCACTTTTAATCTGCCTTATGTTATTCTTACAGTTTTGCCTAAGCTCAGGCAGACTGATAAAAATCTTTCGGAAGCCGCACAGGACCTCGGATGCAAACCGTTTATGTCTTTCTTCAAGGTTGTGCTTCCGGCTATTGCTCCCGCAATAGCAACCGGTCTGATTATGGCGTTTACTCTTTCACTTGATGATTTCATAATCAGTTATTTCACCGGCGGTCCCGGTTTCCAGACTCTGCCGATAGTTATTTATTCAATGACCAAAAAGAGAGTCAAGCCCGATATGTACGCTCTTGCCGCGATTATATTTGTCAGCATACTTGTGCTGCTCATACTCTATAATCTTATACAGCAGAAGGGCGAACAAAATACCAGAAAGAAATTGCACAGAGAGAGGTGAGAGCATTGAAAAAATATATATCCGCTGTATTTGCACTTTTGTTTGTAATGTTTGCGTTTCCCGTTAACGCAGGTGCTCTTGCACGAGACAGGGAAATAGAAGCACTAAGAGGCACAAAACTTTATGTCTATAACTGGGGCGAATATATTTCCGACGGAGCGGACGGCACTATAGATGTTAATGCTGCTTTCACCGAGAAATACGGAATTCAGGTTGTTTACGATACTTATGACAATAACGAATCAATGTATTCAAAGCTGAAGAGCGGCGGAGTATCTTACGATGTTGTCTTCCCTTCGGATTATATGGTTGAAAGAATGATAACCGAAGGTCTGCTTGAAAAGATAGATTTTTCAAACGTACCGAATTTCAAATATATTCCCGAAAAATACCGAAATCTGATTTATGACCCCACTAACGAGTATTCGATTCCTTATACTGTTTCATATGTAGGCCTTATCTACAATTCTGCTATGGTTGACGAAAAGCCGGACAGCTGGCAAATACTCTGGGACGAAAACTATACAAACGATATTCTTATGTTCAATAACCCGAGAGATGCCTTTGCAATTGCGCAGAGTCTACTCGGTATGGACTATAATATGGAATCGGATGTTGCCTGGAGGACTGCCGCGGCACTTCTTAAAGAGCAGAAAACTGTTTCGCCTGTCTATGTTAATGACGAAATATTCCTTAAAATGGAATCGGGCGAGGCGGCACTCGGCGCATACTATGTAGGCGACTTCCTTACAATGAAGGAAAACAATGATGACCTTGAGTTTGTTTATCCGAAAGAAGGAGTAAACTATTTCGTCGACTGCGCCTGCATTCTCAAGGGCGCAAAGAATAAACTTGCCGCCGAGTTATATCTCAACTTTCTCAATGAGCCCGATATGGCGCTTGCAAATGCAGAATACATCTGTTATGGCAGCCCGAATGAAGCAGTTTATACAAACCCCGAATATGAGTATTATCAGGATGAACTTCTTTATCCCGAAGACGGCGCGTTCAAAACTCAGATTTTCAGAAATCTGCCCAAGCATACGCTTGATTTAATGAGCACACTCTGGGACGATGTCAAAAACTATATTCCGTCAAACGGCTCATTCAGATATGTCTTCTTTGAAGACAGTAATTCTGCGATAAACGACGGTGAAGAGATAACAGGTGATACTGTAAAATACGGCATTTGTATCGGCATATTCCTTCTGATTTGCATCGCCTATATCATATTCCGTTTCGCGAGAAAGAAATACATAGAAAATATATAACAGAAAATCTAACAGAAAATCCGGCAGTTAATCTGCCGGATTTTTCGTTTGATTTATTCTTTTATTATGTCGGTTACTGTAAGTACATTGTCTCTTACTATGAATTTTACTTCGAAAGATGCAAAAGTAAAACCGTAGGTTTTGTTATCATCTTCTGCATAACCCGGTCTCGGGTCAAGCGAAAGAACGGATTTGAGAGTTGACAATTTTTCGGCGGGAAAGTTTTCTGCGATATCTTCATTTATAATTACTTCAAGTCTGTTTTCGTTCTCGTTGCCGTTAACCGAAAAACCGGAAGATGCACCGGGAACTGAATCGGAATAGGGGATATACGGTTTAATATCATAAATGGGCGTGCCGTTTAACATATCCGCTCCGCTGACTTTCAGCATCATTCTTCCGTTTTCAAATTCTGCGCTTTTTAATTCCAAACAGGAGAGCCCTATAGGATTCGGCCTGTATGGTGAGCGCGTGGCGAAAACTCCCTTTCTGATATTTCCGCCGAGTTTGGGAGGCCTAACAGTAGGCGACCATTTGATATCTTTGTTTTCCGAAAACTCCCATAAAACCCAGATATGCGAGTATTCCTCAATGCCTCTGAAAGCTTCGGGTACAGAATATTCCGGCTCAAATGTAATAACGCTTTCTTCGCCGTCAACAAGTCCGGGCTGTCTTGGTATACCGAATTTTGATCCGTAGTCGTTATAAATTCTTGCAATTATTTCCATCTTATTCACCGATTATAAAGGATAACAAAAATTCCCCGTTAAATAACGAGGAATTTCTGGAGCTGCTAGGCAGACTCGAACTGCCGACCTCATCCTTACCAAGGATGCGCTCTACCACCTGAGCCATAGCAGCATATATGTAAACCGATAAAATCGGATTACCGCTGACTGAACGAACTATATATTAACACAACATTATTATATTTGCAAGTGTTTTTTTAATTTTTATATAATAAATGTTATTAAAATGCCCGGAAAACAAATCCGGGCATTTTGTGTGGTTATATGATTTTTTCGAGTTCGTCGGGCTTGTCTACTTTGAATACAAGTTTTGCCTCGTCGTCTTTGCCGTCGACGGTTGAATACATATATTCAATATCGATATTTGCCTGAGCGATTTTACCGAGCAGGTCGTTAAGTCCGCCGGATTTATTGGGCACAGAGATAACCTGAACGGGATTTACGGAGATTACACAGCCTTCTGAAATCAGTATCTGTGTTGCCTTTTCCACATCGTCAACCAGTAATCTTACAATACCGTAGTCTTTTGTTTCGGCAATATTGAGGGCTCTGAGATCAACGCCGGCTTTTGCGAGGATATCGGTGATTTCGTGAAGCTGTCCGTATCTGTTTTCAAGAAAAACGGAGATTTGCTTAACTGTCATTTTCGCTTCCTCCTTATATTTTTCTGTTGTCGATTATTCTGACTGCCTTGCCTTCGCTTCTTACAATGCTCTTGGGGGCAACAAGGTGAACTTTTGCATAAATGCCGAGCATAGCTTTGAGAGCGGAAACAAGTTTCTTTTCCATTTCGGCAACTTCGCCGAGATTATCTGTGAACTTTTCGGGAGTCATTTCAACATTGACATCGAGAGTATCGGAGTTGTTTACGCGGTCAACGATAATCTGATAGTTCGCCTGATATCCCTGCTCAAGAAGAACAGATTCAATCTGAGATGGGAATACGTTAACGCCTTTTACGATAAGCATATCATCGCTTCTGCCTCTGGGCTTAACCATCTTGATGAATGTTCTGCCGCAGGAGCAGTTTTCATGCTTGAGAACACAGATATCTTTTGTTCTGTATCTGATAACGGGGAAGGCTTCTTTGTCAAGGCTGGTGAAAACAAGTTCGCCTTCTTCGCCTTCGGGAAGCACTTCGAGAGTATCGGGGTCAACTATTTCAGCATAGAAATGGTCTTCGTTGATGTGCATACCGGTCTGTTCGGAGCATTCAAATGAAACGCCCGGGCCGCTGATTTCAGTAAGACCATAGATATCGTATGCTTTGATACCGAGACTCTTTTCGATATCTTTTCTCATCTCTTCACTCCACGCTTCAGCGCCGAAGATACCTGATTTGAGTTTAAGTTTATCTTTAAGGCCTCTTTCTTTGATGCTCTCACCGAGGTATGCTGCGTATGAAGGTGTGCAGCAAAGAATTGTTGAGCCGAGGTCGGTCATAAACTGAAGCTGTCTGTCGGTATTGCCCGAACTCATCGGAAGAGTGAGGCTGCCGAGTTTATGCGAGCCGCCGTTAAGACCTGCACCGCCTGTGAAAAGGCCGAATCCGTAAGAAACGTGCACCACATCATCTTTTGTAGCGCCTGCAGCAACAAGAGCCCTTGCACAGCATTCATCCCAAAGGTCAATATCGTGCTGAGTGTAATACGCGATTACTCTTTTACCGGTTGTGCCGGATGTGGACTGAATTCTGACACATTCGGAAAGGGGCTTTGCTAGCATTGCGTAAGGATAAGCCTCTCTTAAATCGTCTTTTGTCAGAAACGGAAGTTTGCTGATGTCGTCAATGCTTTTGATGTCGTCAATTGAAACTCCGCATTTTTCCATCTTTTTACGATAGTCCGGGCAGTCGTTCCATACGTGCTCCATCTGCTTCATGAATTTTTCATTTTGCAGTGCTTTTAACTGCTCACGGGGCATTGTTTCAATTTCTTTCTGGAAATAATTCTGCATGGTTTTCTCCTTCCTTTGTTTTTTATATGCTCTTTCCCAATTTAAACGCTTTTTTGTTGATTTCAAGGAATTTTTCGGGAACGGATATTTCTATTGCGTTCATCCATTCTTCTTCGGTGAAATCAAAAAACTCTGAGAGTTTGCCGAGGAGTACAAGGTTAACTGCTTTTGAGGAGCCTGCTTCTTCGGCAAGTGTAAGAGCGTCAAAAGAGATTACTTTTGCGCCTGTATTTTCAATTTTTGTTACAAGGTTTTCAGGATATTCAGCCGCGCCTGTAATAACGGGCATCGGGTTGGTCTGCTGAGTGTTGGTAATAATTACACCGTCTTCTTTAAGATACTCGAGCCATCTTGCGGCTTCAAGCAGTTCAAATGAAAGAATAATATCCGCTTCGCCTTTGTCGATGACGGGGGAATATACTTTATCGCCGTATCTTACATAAGTTACAACGCTGCCGCCTCTCTGGCTCATACCGTGAACTTCGCTTACTTTGATATCGTAGCCCTTCATAAGCAGAATTTTGCCGAGAAGTTTGCTGGCAAGGAGAGTACCCTGACCGCCGACGCCTACTATCATTATATTTTTGGTTTTCACAGTCATTACCTCCTTATTTGCCAAGTGCGTCTTTGGGACAAAGCTGTCCGCAGACGCCGCAGCCTGTACAGAGTGTATTGTCGATTACGGCTTTGCCGTCTTTGATGCTGATTGCAGGGCAGCCGACTCTCATGCATGATTTACAGCCGATACATTTATCCGTGTCGTAGGAAATCGGACCGTTATGTTTAACATACTTGAGCAGTGCACAGGGTCTTCTTGAAATAATAACTGAAGGTTCATCTGCCGCAAGTTCGGTCTTTATTGCATCGTCGCATTCTTTAAGATTGTATGGATCGACAACCGTAACTCTTCTTATGCCGATTGATTTGCAGAGTTCTTCAAGATTAATCTTTGTGCAGGGGTCGCCTTTGAGATTATATCCTGTAGTCGGATTTTGTTGGTGTCCGGTCATACCGGTAATTGAGTTATCGAGGATTATAACAGTCGACTTTGATTCGTTGTATGCGATATTTACAAGACCTGTTATACCCGAATGCATAAAGGTAGAATCGCCGATAACAGCTACAGTGCTCTTACTGTTTTCTTCGGAGAGTTTATTGAAACCGTGAAGGCCGGAAATCGATGCGCCCATACAAATTGTTGAATCAAGAGCGGCAAGGGGAGGCACGGCACCGAGAGTATAGCAGCCGATATCGCCGAGCGCTTTGACCTTGTTTTTCTTAAGCGTATAGAAAAGTCCTCTGTGCGGGCAGCCGGCGCACATAACGGGAGGCCTATTGGGAATATCCTCGCCGAGTTTTTTGCTCTTGCCGATTTCCTGCCCGAGCACTTCTGCAATATAATTCTGGCTGAATTCACCGATGTTAGTAAACAGTTCCTTGCCTGCTACTTCAACGCCTATGTTTCTGCAGTGCGCTTCAATAATGCCGTCGAGTTCTTCTATAACATATACTTTACCGACTTTTGAAGCAAAGTTTCTGATTAGTTCAACCGGAAGAGGATTTGTCATACCGATTTTAAGAACAGGATACTTATCACCGCAAACTTCTTTTACATACTGATAAGAAGTGGAGCAGGTGATAATACCGATACTGCTGTCACTGCCATCTTCAACTCTGTTGAACTCACAGTTTTCCGCAAGCTGAGTAAGAAGTTCGGTTCTTTTTTCAACAAACGGATGTCTCGCTTTTGCGTTGGCAGGCATCATTATATATTTCTGCGGATTCTTTTCGTAAGGCTTGTCGGGCATATCGTCCTTGTCGCTCGTCTCAATTACGCTCTGTGAATGCGCAACTCTGGTGCACATTTTTACAATTACCGGAGTGTCATATTTTTCTGACAGAGAAAAAGCTGTTTTTACAAACGCAAGAGTTTCCGCTGAATCGGAAGGCTCAAGCATAGGTACTTTTGATGCGATGGCGTAATGACGGCTGTCCTGCTCATTCTGTGAAGAATGCATGCCGGGGTCATCCGCTACGGCGATTACCATACCGGCGTTTACGCCTGTGTAGGCAATTGTAAAGAGCGGGTCAGCTGCTACATTGAGGCCGACATGTTTCATACCGCAGAAACTTCTTTTACCGGAAAGAGATGCTCCGAAAGCGCTTTCCATAGCAACTTTTTCATTGGGAGCCCATTCGGCATATATATCTTCATATTTTGCGGCAAATTCAGTTATTTCGGTTGAGGGAGTGCCTGGATATGAGGAAACAAAAGAGCAGTTTGCCTCGTACAGTCCGCGTGCAAAAGCCTCATTGCCGAGCATTAATTTTTTCATACTGTATCACTGTCCTTAACTTTTGATTTGCGCTTCAACGAGTCTGCCGTTGCAGTAAATCTCACGAAGTTTGGGCTTTTCGATTTTGCCGGTCGGGTTACGGGGTACCTTGGCAAAAATAATCTTGCGGGGTCTCTTGTATTTCGGTAGGTCGATGCAGAATTCGTTGATCTCTTCTTCTGTGCAGGTCTGACCATCTTTTAATTCGATAATTGCGGCGGTTATTTCGCCGAGCCTAGCGTCGGGAAGTCCGATAACGGCTACGTCTTTGATTTTATCGTGCTTTCTGAGGAAGGCTTCAATCTGTACAGGATAAATGTTTTCACCGCCGGATATAACAACATCCTTTTTGCGGTCAACGAGAGTAATAAAACCGTCGCTGTCAACTTCCGCCATATCTCCGGTATAAAGCCAGCCGTCTTTGAGTACTTCTTCGGTCGCTTTCGGGTTTTTATAATAGCATTTCATAACGCCGGGGCCTTTGACAATCAGTTCACCGACTTCGCCTGTTGTTACTTCATTTCCGTCTTCTTTTACAACCTTAGCGCTCCAGAGATAGCCGGGAATACCGATTGCGCCGACTTTATCAACATTGCCGATGCCGAGATGTACACAGCCGGGCCCGAGAGATTCGCTCAGACCGTAATTGGTGTCATACTCGTGATGCGGGAAGTATTTGAGCCATCTGTTAACAAGTGAAGGAGGAACGGGCTGTGCGCCGATATGAAGAAGTCGCCACTGCTCAATAAGATGTTCTTCGAGTTTGATTTTGCCTGATTCGATAGCGTCGAGAATATCCTGAGCCCAGGGAACAAGAAGCCAGACGATTGTGCATTTTTCTTCGGTAACGGTTCTTATTATCCACTCGGGCTTTACGCCTCTGAGAAGGACGGCTCTGCTGCCGGTGAGAAGTGAGCCGAACCAGTGCATTTTAGCGCCTGTATGATAAAGGGGAGGAATGCACAAAAATACATCGTCGTGCTGCTGCTTATGATGATTCTGCTCAGTAAGGCAGGAGCAGTAAAGTGCTTTGTGATCGTGAAGGATTGCTTTGGGAAATCCCGTTGTGCCGGATGAAAAATAAATCGCTGCGTAATCCTGCTCGTCAATTGCTACAGGGGGAGTGACGCTTGAGCAGAATATTTTGAGATTCCAGCAGTTTTCCGCATATGACGGAGTGTTGGGGCCGACATAAAACAGCGTTTTGCAGCACTTGGGAAGTTTATCGATGATTTTATCGATTCTTGTAGTAAAGTCAGGCCCGAAGATAAGAAATTCACAATCTGCAAGATCAAGGCAGTATTCGATTTCTTCGGAAGTATATCTGTAATTGAAAGGTACTGCTATACAGCCGGCTTTGAGCACGCCGAAGTAAATGGGCAGCCATTCAATACAGTTCATAAGCAATATGCCTACTTTTGTATTTCTTGTAACTCCTCTTGAAAGCAGAAGATTTGCAATTCTGTTGGAATCCTCATTAAATTTCCCCCAGGTGATTTCTCTCCTGTAAGGAGTGTCGGGACTCGCTATCTCAATAAGCGATGCCTCACGCCAGGTTGATGCTCTGTCCCTTTTATCAGAAGGATTGATTTCGACAAGAGCAATCTCATCTCTGTAGAGTTTTGCGTTTCTTTCAAGTAATTCTGTGATAAGCATTTAACGGACCTCCGTTATATAATTATACATATTTAAAGAGAATTATACTCTATCCTTTATTCAATGTCAATTTATTTTATCATCAGCCGAAAAACTGTTAAATGAGTAACCGGAAATAGGTTAATTAAATTTTATTTTATACATAATTACACTTGAATAAATATTTCTAAAATGTTAAAATTAAATGATTAGACAAAACAAGAGGTTAATGATATGAGAAGAAAGCAATGGATAGTACTTAAATCGGACAAAGATCTTGCCGCAACAGCGGCTCAGGAATTGGGAGCGGATCCTCTTTCGGCGCTTATTATCACATCACGCAATTTCACAAGCGTTGAAGCAATCGGAGATTTTCTTGATAACAGAGAACCTCTTTCTCTCGATCCGTTTACAATCAAGGATATGGACAAAGCCGCCGCAAGGATAAACAAGGCGATTGAATCATTTGAAATGATTTGCGTATTCGGCGATTACGATGCCGACGGCGTTACAGCAACCGCTCTGCTTTATTCCTACCTTGAAAGCCGCGGAGCAAACGTAACCCGCTATATTCCCGACAGAATTTCGGAAGGTTACGGCCTTAATAAGAGCGCGATTGATGTGCTCAGTTCACGCGGAGTTAAACTTATAGTAACTGTTGATAACGGTGTATCCGCTATTGAAGAAACTGCTTATGCGTATTCGCTCGGTATGGAAGTCGTTATTACAGACCACCATAAGACTGGCGACACTCTTCCCGAATGCGAGGCTGTGGTAAATCCGCACAGACCTGACTGCCCGAGCACATTCAAAGAAATGAGCGGTGTAGGTGTTGCGTTCAAACTTGCCTGCGCTATTGAAGGTGAAGATGAAGAAGCCCTGCTTGACGAATATGCCGACCTTATTGCGATTGGCACAATCGGCGATGTTGTTTCGCTCACCGGAGAAAACCGCGTTATGGTAAAGCGCGGTATAAACAATATCAATTACAGTCCCGGGCTCGGCGTTTCCGCTCTTATAGAGTCGGCGGGAGTAAGAGATAAAAAGATTTCATCCCTTACTGTTGCATATACTCTCTGCCCGAGAATAAATGCAGCCGGCAGAATGGGCTCGGCGGATAAAGCGCTTGACTTGCTCCTGTGTGATGATGCCGAGAGCGCAGAATTGATTGCTCAGGAAATAAGCCAGATGAACTCCAAAAGACAGCAGACCGAAACCGAGATATTCAAGCATGCGCTGTCATATATTTACAACAATCCCGGAATTCAGAATGACAAGATAATCGTTGTTGACGGCGAGGACTGGCATCAGGGAGTTATCGGTATTGTTGCCGCAAGGCTCACCGAAAAATTCGGCAGACCGTCCGTTGTAATTTCAAGAAACGGTGATACTGCCAAAGGCTCCGCGAGGAGCATTGATGGTTTTTCAATATATGATGCGATTGAAAGCACGGCTGATCTTCTTACTCATTACGGCGGACATACGCTGGCGGCGGGAATCGGGCTCAATTCATCAGATATACCCGCTTTCCGCAAAGCGATTAATGAATATGCCGCAGGCAGTAAAATACCTTTTGCAAAGCAGTATATTGACTGCAAACTGCAGCTTTCTTCCATCGGTCTTGACCTTCTTCCGTCAATTGAAGCGCTTGAACCTTTCGGATGCGGCAATCAGCAGCCCTGCTTCGGTTTATTCGGTGTTAAGATCGAAGAGATAAGCGGAGTTTCCGAAGGCAAACACACCCGCTTTATTGTTTCCAAAAACAACTCAAGAGTGCATGCGGTTTGTTTCAATTATCCCGAAAAAAGATTCAGTTTTGAAATCGGCGATACAGTTGACCTTGCCGTAAATCTTGAACGCAATACCTACGGCGGAGAAACCAGAGTATCCGTTATAGTCAGGGGTATCAGACCCGCTGTTACAGATGAAGAAAAAGTGCTTGAATCCATTTCTGCATACAACGAATTCAGATTCGGCTCTTCCGTTTCCCGTGATGTTGCCGAAAGCATTTTGCCCGAAAGGAATATTCAGGTTGATGTGTTTAAATCAATCAAATCTGCTCCGTTAAAAGATGCCGATTGCGAACAGCTTTGTGTAAGGCTCGGTGACGACGGAAGCAATCTCGGTAAATATCTCAACTGTGTTGATATAATGACAGAGATGGGCATACTGACCGAAGATGAAAACGGTGCAATCTGTGTGCCTGAATCATTGCAGAAGGCTAATCTTGAAGACAGCGTTATTATGAAAAATCTCAGGAAATGCGTGAATTGATATGAAAATCAGCGAAAACGCAAAAATTGATACTTTTTCCACACCCGAAGAAGGCTATGAACTTCTGCTGAGTTATGTTAAGAATTCATATTCACAGCAGGAACTCGACAGCATAAAACTCGCATACGAGTATGCTTCAGAGGCGCACGGCGATCAGGTCAGACTTTCGGGTGAGCCTTATATTGTTCATCCGCTGAGCGTTTCGGTAATTACCGCAAGGCTCGGTATGGATTCCGCGTCCGTTATCGCCGCCATGCTTCACGATACGGTTGAAGATACCGGCAGTACGCTTGAAGATATTGAGGCTAAATTCGGAAAAACCGTTGCCGAACTTGTTGAGGGCTTAACCAAAATTCAGCAGATGCCCACCAAGAGCGACGCGAGGACGGACGGCAGTATCTTTATCGATCCCTCTCAGGTAAAACAGCATCAGCAGGCGGAAAACATCCGCAAGATGCTGCTCGCCATGAGCAAGGATATCAGGGTAATAATCGTAAAACTCGCCGACAGGCTTCACAATATGCGTACGCTTATGTTCAAGCCCGAAAACAGACGCCGCGAAATCGCCCTTGAGACCATAGAAATCTATGCTCCCATCGCTCACAGGCTCGGTATCAGACCAATCAAAGAAGAACTTGAGGATTTATCAATCAGTTACCTTGATCCCGTTGCTTATAAGGATATTGAGGATTCTCTTGAAGCACAGAGCACAAAGAGAAAAGAATTCCTTGACGATATCAAACTGAGAATCGAAGAAAGAATCAAAGAGGTTGTTTCCGATTCACAGGTAAGCGGACGAATTAAATCCGTTCACGGCATATACAGAAAGATGTATATGCAAAACAAAAATATTGACGAAATCTATGATATTTTTGCCGTAAGAATTATTGTTGATACGGTTATAGACTGCTATAACTGCCTCGGCATTATTCATGATATGTTCAAGCCCATTCCCGGCAGATTCAAGGATTATATCTCAAATCCCAAGGCTAACATGTATCAGTCGCTTCACACTACCGTTATCGGAAAAGAGGGCATTCCTTTTGAAGTTCAGATAAGAACAAAGGAAATGCATTACACTGCCGAATACGGTGTTGCCGCTCACTGGAAGTATAAACTCGGAGTAAACGGCGGTAAGGATTCATTTAATGAAAATCGACTTGCCTGGATTCAGAAACTTCTTGACAGCCAGAATGACAGCGAAGATATTGAAGATATTGTTTCAACCATCAAGAGTGACCTTGTGCCCGAAGAGGTGTTTGTATTTACCCCGAGAGGCGATGTTTTCAGCCTGCCTTCCGGCTCAACCGTAATCGACTTCGCTTATGCCATTCACTCCGAGGTCGGCAACAAAATGTCAGGAGCCAAGGTTGACGGCAGAATTGTACCGCTCAACTATGAAGTTAAGACCGGCGAAATCGTTGAAGTTATCACTTCTTCACAGCAGGGTAAAGGCCCGAGCAGAGACTGGCTCAAAATAGTAAAAACCAGTCAGGCAAAGAGCAAAATCCGTCAGTGGTATAAGAAAGAGAGAAGAGAAGAAAATATCGTTGAAGGTAAGGCAGAAGTCGAGCGCGAATTCAGGCGCAACTTCATCCGCCTTACCGAAGAGGAATATATACCGTTTGTAACTAAAATGGCGGAGAGACAGCATTGTAAAACTCTTGACGAGTTTTATGCCGCAATCGGTTACGGAGGCATCTCACTTCAGAAGATGATGCCCAAAGCAAAAGACGATTATCTCAAAATGACCAGGCTTAACGAGCCTTCTCAGGAAGTTAAGACTGTTAACAAGAAAACAAAAACCGGTGAAGGCGTTGTTATCGAAGGCATTGACAACTGCCTAGTAAAATTCTCGCGCTGCTGCAATCCGCTTCCCGGTGATGAAATAATCGGCTTTATCACAAGAGGTCACGGCGTTTCAATTCACACACGCAACTGCTCCAACGTACCCAAAGATATTTCTCAGTCCGGTGAGCCTGACAGATGGATTACCGCTTACTGGGACGTTAATGTTAAAGAAGAATTTAAATGTACCCTTCAGATTACCTGCCTTAACAGAATCGGTATGCTCGCCGATATATCGGGCCTGCTTGCTATGGCTCATATTGATATTACCGATATAAGCACCAGGACTTCAAAAGACGGCAGGACTAATATTTACGTTACGCTCTGCGTAAACGGACTTGACCATCTTAACACCATTATTTCAAAGTTAAACAGAATTGAAGGCGTTCTCAATATTGAACGCTCGGGAGTATAATTATGCGTGCTGTTATTCAAAGAGTTCTTTCTTCCGAAGTGTCGGTTGACGGCAAAACCGTAGGTAAAATAGATAAGGGCTACAATGTACTTCTCGGCGTTATGCAGGGAGATACATCTGAACAGGCGAAACTGCTTGCCCGCAAGATTGCCGACCTTCGCGTTTTTGAAGACGAAAACGGTAAAATGAATCTCGGAATAAAAGAGGTAAACGGAAGCGTTCTCGCTATTTCACAGTTTACTCTCTGCGCCGATCTGAAAAAAGGAAACCGCCCGTCATTTTTCCCTTCGGCTCCGCCGGAAGAAGCAAACAAACTCTATGAAGAATTCTGCGGATACCTTCTTGAAAACGGAATAGAGAAAGTTGAAAAGGGTATATTCGGCGCAGATATGAAAGTTACCATAATCAACGACGGCCCGGTAACCATAATTATGGATACCGATTTATGGAAGAAGGATTGAAATGATTGTTACACAGGTTCCAATGGATAACGAGTTTCTCTCCAACTGTTATCTTGTCAGGGACAAAAAAACAGGGCAGTGTGCTCTTGTAGACCCGGGCGGATTTACCGACGGAGTAAAACTAGTATCCGAAACAGAAAAGGATAACCTTAAATACATACTGCTCACTCACGGGCATTTCGATCATATTCTCGGCGTACCACACGCAAAGAAGATAACGGGCGCGCTTATTGCAATAGGAAAAGATGATGCAGCTTGCCTTGAGAGCAGAGAAAAAAACCTTATGGACACCTTTGAAGTTGACGCCGATTTATATCCCTGCAAGGCAGATATTCTGCTTGAAGACGGCGATATTATGAGAATAGGGGAGAGCGAACTCAAAGTTATGTCCGCACCCGGCCATTCAGAAGGCGGAGTAATATTTATAGATGAAGACAGCCGCAGTATTTTCAGCGGCGACACTTTGTTTTATTCCACCGTCGGCAGAACCGATACATACGGCGGCGATGACCTGAAACTCCGCGAAACATTAAAACGAATTATCGCTCTTGAGGGCGATTATACCGTATACCCCGGTCACGGACCGGAGACTGTTTTATCACATGAAAGAACAAGAAATATCTATATCAGAAGGATGAGCAGATAAATTGATTTTAAGAATTTTCGGCCACAGTTTTCATTATGAATGCGAAAACCTGTGCAGGGTGTTTTTCCCTAACGAAAAAATATCAATTTTATATGACTACAGCGGCGAAGAAAGCAAAGAGGTTATAACCGTTTATGATAACGGTGAGATAACTGTCACGGCAAATATTGATGGTACATCCAAAACTCTTACGTCAAACGCTTCTTATGAAAACGCCGAACTTGAAATCGCACGGCTTATATTTTTTATTCTTTGCGATATCACTTCATATACACCTTCCTGGGGCGTGCTCACGGGAGTAAGACCGTCAAAACTTATGATGAAACTTATTTTCGAAGAAGGGGAAGAAGAAGCGAAAAGATATTTTACGGAAAGGCTTCTTGTATTTGAAGAAAAGACCAATCTCACATATACGGTTGCTAATGCGGAATCTGATATTGTAAATTCGGCTACACCCGAATCTTTCAGCCTTTATGTTTCAATCCCTTTCTGCCCTACAAGATGCAGTTACTGTTCATTTGTCAGCCATTCAATATCAAGCCCTGCCGCGAAGAAAATGATTATACCTTATGTGGATAATCTTGTATCCGAAATTAAACTGTCATCGTATTACGCGAGCAGTCTCGGCCTGAAACTTGAAAGCATATATTTCGGCGGCGGTACTCCCGGCATACTTGAGCCCGCTCAGTTTGATACAATTCAGAGTACGATAGAAGAATGCTTTGATTTATCAGGTCTAAGGGAATACACCGTTGAAATCGGCAGGCCTGATACTGTTACTCCCGAGAAACTGAATGTGCTGAAACTTCATAATGTTGACCGTATCAGCATAAATCCGCAGACATTCAGTCAGAAAACACTTGATATAATCGGGCGCAAACATACTCCCGAAGACACCGTTAAAGCATATAGGCTTGCTAAGTCTTACGGATTCAGATGTATCAATATGGATCTGATAGCGGGACTGCCCGGTGAAAAACTCCGGGATTTCTCCGACTCGCTTGATACCTGTATTTCGCTTTCACCCGAAAATATTACGGTACACACTCTTGCTCTTAAACGTTCATCTGAAATGAACTATGAAGGTGAAACTGTCAACGACGGCAAAGAAGCCGAAAAAATGCTCGCATATACCAAAGACCGCTTGACAAATTCCGGTTATTCGCCATACTATATGTACAGGCAGAGCAAATGTGTCGGCAACCTTGAAAATGTCGGCTGGACAAAACCCGGATACGAAGGATTCTATAACGTGATAATGATGGAAGAATGTCACACCGTTATTGGAGTCGGCGCAGGTGCGGTTACCAAACTCTGCGAGCCCGGAGGAACAAATGTTGAAAGGATTTTCAACTATAAGTTTCCTTATGAATACATATCCGGCTTTGATGTAATCAAAGACAGAAAAAAAGGTATTGCCGATTTTTATAATTCATTGAAATCACCCGGAAAGGATGAAGTATAAATTGGAAGAAAATAAGAAACAGTCTGTGCTTAACGGCGCAATGATACTGATGATTGCCGTTGTGCTGGTAAAGGTTATCGGTGCTTTGTTCAAGATGCCGATGACCAGCCTTATCGGTATGACAGGCAGAGGCTATTTCAACTCAGCCTATGAAATATATACTCCTATTTTCGCCATTGCGATGGCCGGGCTTCCTGTTGCCGTATCAAGAATGGTTGCTGAAAATGTAGCCCTTCAGAAGTACAGACAGGCCAGGGCTGTATTCAAAGTTTCTCAGAAACTGTTTCTGATTGTAGGCGTAGCGGGCACGCTGATTCTTCTGCTCGTTGCATATCCCTATGCTTACTTCATTGCAAATGTAAAGAGCTTCAGAGCGATTCTCTGTGTTGCGCCTTCAATCTTTCTGTGCTGTTATATGTCAGCATACAGAGGATATTATGAAGGCCTCAGAAATATGGTTCCCACTGCAATTTCACAGGTTATAGAAGCGCTCGGCAAACTTGTGATAGGCCTTGCTCTCATTAAACTTGTAATGAACAGAGGCAGTTCACAGTTTGAAAGCGGAATGAGAGCCTCCGGCGATGTATCAGCCGTTGTTTTCGGCAAAGAGGTTACCGACCTTGCGCAGGCCAACAGCGTTATCGTACCGAGAGCAGCTGCCGCTGCGGTGCTCGGCGTTACTATCGGCTCGCTTCTTTCGCTTCTGTTCTTAATGGTGTTCTATAAGATTAAGGGCGACAGTTTCTCAAATTCCATGCTTGCTCATTCTCCGGCTCCTCAGCCCGGCGGTGAAATTGCAAGAGAAATGATAAAGATTTCCGTTCCTATGGTAATCAGCGCTCTTATTCTCAATATTACCAACCTTGTTGATACAGCTACTATTCAGGCGCGACTTGCAAGCGCGCTTAATAAAGATTTTACTGCTGTTGTTGAAATGTATTCCAAATCAATTTACAAAGCGGTTGAACTCGGCAGGCTTAATATATCCGAGCCCGCAGAGGTTGTTAAATATATCTGGGGCGCTTACGGTACTGCGCTCGATTTCAAAACTCTTGTTCCCAGCATTACTATTCAGCTCGGCGTTTCCGCCATTCCCGCTCTTGCCGCCGCTTGGGCTATCAAAAACAAGAGCGGTATGAGATCAACGATTGAAACAGTTTTGCGTATAGGAATGCTTATCGCTCTGCCCGCAGGTTTCGGTATGGCATCGCTTGCCACTCCAATACTCACCCTTATCTACGGCAGGGGAAACAGTTCAGAGGCAATTCCCATTGTTGCTCCTATCCTTATTCTATACGGCATTTTCACCGCTATAATTGCGGTATCTATTCCGATTACAAACATGCTTCAGGCTGTAGGCAGAGCGGATATCCCCATGAAAACGGTTGCCGCCGCTGCAGTATGCAAAATTATCTGTAACTTTATTCTTGTAGGCATTCCCAAAATCAATGTTTACGGCGCCGTTGCAGGAACAATTCTTTTCTATCTCATAATTGTCAGCACCAACATGTTCTGCCTGCTTCGCATTTCAAAAGTACGCGTAAACTGGAAAGGCGTATTTGTAAAACCCTTTATTGCGGCACTTATTTCGGGTGTTACCGCTTTTGCCGCTCACGGAATAATTGTAAGGATTTTCCCGGCTGACACCACTGCTTCAGTAGTCAATTCAGATACATTCGGCACTCTTATCGGAGTATTTCTTGCCGTACTTGTTTACTTCGCTGCTGTACTTCTTCTTAAAGGAATAGCGAGAGAAGATGTAATTGTTTTGCCAAAAGGTGAAAAAATTGCAAAAACACTTGAAAAATATGGACTTTTAGGATAATATATGATATAGTGAAAGTCGGAAAGGTCATAAGCGCCGATGATTGATTATGATTTTAAAGAAAAATACTCTTGTGAAGACTTCATTGAAATAATGAAACTTCTGCGCTCACCCGGCGGATGTCCTTGGGATATTGAGCAGACTCACGAAAGTATCAAGAAAAACCTCATTGAAGAAACTTATGAAGTTATTGAAGCGATAAACAAAAAAGATGTTTCTCTTATGAGAGAAGAACTCGGCGATTTGTTTATGCAGGTTATCTTCCATACCATTATGGAAGAAGAAAAAGGCAACTTCAACTTTGATGATGTTGTTGACGAAGTATCAAAGAAACTCATAATCAGGCATCCTCATGTATTCGGCGATGTCAACGCAGAAACGGTTGACCAGGTACTCACCAACTGGGACGCTATCAAAAAGAATACCAAAGGTCAGAAGACTACAACCGAATCTATGCTTTCCGTTCCGAGAGAATTACCGGCGCTTATGAGAGCCGCAAAGGTTCAGAAAAAAGCGGCTGATGTCGGCTTTGACTGGGACAATGTTTCCGAAGCGTTTGTCAAGATAAACGAAGAAACAGACGAACTCAGAGCGGCAATAGAAAATAACGATACCGAAAATATCGACGAAGAATTCGGAGATCTGCTTTTTGCCGCAGTCAATGTTTCCCGTTTTCTTAAGATAGACGCAGAAGAGTCACTTACAAAAGCAACGGATAAATTCCTTAAGAGATTTTCGCTTGTTGAAGAAAAATGCAAAGAACGCGGTATTGATATGAAATCCGCTTCGCTCGCTGTGCTTGATTCCATTTGGGATGAAATAAAGCACTCCGAAAACTTTTAAGCATGCGATTGCCCTTACGGGTATCACATAGAATAAAAAGATTGGAGACCACACAATGAACAAGACAGAACTTGTAGCAGCTGTTGCCGCAAAAGCCGGCATCGAGAAGAAGGCAGCCGACAAGGCAGTTAACGCCGTAATCGATTCCATCGCTGACGGTCTTGTAAAAGACGGCAAAGTTCAGCTCATCGGCTTCGGTACTTTCGAGGTTAAAAAGCGCAAGGCTAAGACCGCACGCAATCCTCAGACCGGTGAAAAAGTTAAGGTTAAGGCATCAAAGGTTCCCACCTTCAAGGCCGGTTCAGCTCTCAAAGAGAAAGCTGCAAAGTGCAAGGCAGTAAAATAATTACCGTCTGAAAAAAAGGCTGCCCTCTTGCGGGCAGCCCGATTTTTTATGGAGCAATAACTATGAGACTTGATAAGTATCTTAAAGTATCAAGAATAATAAAGAGAAGAACAGTTGCCAATGAAGCGTGCGATGCTAAGCATGTTTCGGTAAACGGTAAAGTTCAGAGAGCATCTTACGATGTAAAAGTAGGCGATATAATCGAAATTACATTCGGCGAAAAGACATCGAAATTTGAAGTGCTCAGTATTAACGAGTTTGCCAAAAAGGATGAGGCGGCTCTTATGTTCAGACAGCTTTAATTATTTATATAATTTATATTGAAATCAACGCTTTGTTCGTGTATAATACGAAAACAGGCAGATTCCGAATTCTTACGGAGGTTTTTATGCGCCGCATTTCAATAAAAGAAAACCCTAAACAGATAATTATCGCCGTTTTGATTGCGCTTGCAGTAATTCTCTATGTTGTGGTTATGATAAACAAGGTAAGGACCAAGAGAAACCTTGATTCACAGCACAGCGAACTTGAATCTGTTGTTTCTTCTGTCAAAGATGAAAACAGCAAAATCAGCGAATCAATTGAAAACGGTGAAAACGAGTCATATCTTGAAGATATTGCGCGCAGTGAATACAGTTATGTAAACCCCGAAGAAAGAGTTTACCTCGATAATGACGCGTCATAATTCATATTCTATTATTCACGAAAGGTTATAATCATTCTATGCAGCTTGAAGTAGGTTCAGTAGTTAACGGCAAAGTAACAGGTATCACCGAATACGGTGCGTTTGTTGAATTGGAAGACGGCAAATCCGGTATGGTACATATTTCGGAAGTTTCATCGGGATTTGTTAAAAATATAAACGACCATTTGAAACTAAATCAGGAAGTAAAAGTTAAGATTATTTCAATATCAGATGCAGGCAAAATCAGCCTGTCTATAAGAAAAGCGGAACCCGCCTCCGCCGATAAATCCGGCAAGACAGGCAGAGAAGATAACAGACCTCCCCGCAGGGATGACAGACGCGCTTCTCAGCCGAAAGTATGGCAGGGCCGTAAAACCGAGAATAAAAGCGAAAACGCGTCTTTTGAAGATATGATGGCCAGTTTCAAAAAAGCAAGCGACGAAAAACTCAGCGACCTTAAGCGCGCCGATTCAAAAAGAGGCAGCGTAGGATATTCCAGAAAAGGGAAAAATAATTAAGAAAGTGCAGGGGGCTTATGCCCCCTTATGTTGTTATGAGAGAAATTAACGTTTCATTAATCACCGAAAAAATCAAAAACGCCTGCATTGAAGCAAATCTCCGCCTTCCTTGTGACCTTGTAGAATGCATCGGTTGTTTTGCAGAAGCGGAAACGGAAGAATTACCAAAAAACGTGATGAACTGCCTTCAGGATAATATCATTGCGGCAAAAGAAATGAATCTTCCCGTTTGTCAGGATACCGGCATGGCTGTTATTTTTGCCGAGATAGGTCAGGATATTCATTTCTACGGCGGCGGTTTCGCAGATGCCGTAAACGAAGGCGTCAGGCAGGGCTATACAAAAGGGCTTCTCAGAAAAAGCATAGTGGAAGACCCTCTCAGACGCGTTAATACAGGAGATAATACACCCTGCGTGCTTCATATTGAAATTGTACCGGGCAATAAAGCGAAGTTTACCGTTGCGCCCAAAGGCTTCGGCAGCGAAAATATGAGCAGACTTAAAATGTTTACTCCTTCTGCAACGAGAGAAGATATAATCGGTTTTGTTACGGAAACAGCTGAAGTTGCAGGCAGTAATCCCTGCCCTCCGATGGTGATTGGCGTCGGAATAGGAGGGGACTTTGAAAAATGTGCTTATCTCGCAAAAAAGGCTCTCTGCAGAAGCGTGAGTATTTCAAACCCCGACGAGTATTACGCCGAAATGGAAAAAGAAATGCTTGAAAGAGTTAATGCTCTTAACATTGGCCCTCAGGGATTCGGCGGCAAATCAACCGCCTTATCTGTTGCAATTGAAGCGTTTCCCACTCATATCGCAGGTCTTCCGGTTGCCGTTAATATCGGCTGTCATGTAACCAGGCACTGTTCTTTTGAAATTTAGAATTTAATTATTAAAAACATCTTTATTTTTAATCTTTACTATGTTATAATGATATCGAAGCAAAATGCTTCAAATACTATTTAGGGGATGACTGTATGAAAATCACTATTGTCGGACGCAAGTGCACGCCTCGTGAATCTTTCAAAGAGCACGCCGAAAGAAAACTTGCCAAAGTTGAAAAATTCTTCGGAGAAAATGTTGAGGCCAAAGTAACAGCGACCGTCGAAAAGTCATCACAGGCAGTTGAAGTCACCGTTAATAACGACGGTATGGTATTCAGAGCGCAGGAGAGAGCGGAAAATATGAACGAAGCTCTCGACAAATGTGTTGACACCCTTATCAGGCAAATCAGAAAGAATAAAACAAGAGTTGAAAAGAAACTCAAAAACAGCAGATTTGAAGCTATAGAAACAGGCGAAGATATAGGCGAAGAAACCGATTATGAGGTTGTCAGAGAAAAGACCATTCTCCTTAAACCCCAGTCTGTTGAAGAGGCAATTCTTCAGATGAACCTCGTCGGCCATCAGTTTTATCTTTTCCTTAATGAGAAAAACGGCGGAATAAATGCTGTTTACAGACGCAGTGACGGCGGTTACGGTCTTATTACACCCGAAGTAGAATAATAGAAGTTAAATTACCGTAATTGAGGAGAAAGCCGTATATCGCTATGGTTTTCTCCTTTTTTGTTTTGATGTATGAATATTGATTTTGTTATTCCGTGCCTTCTTGGCATGGAGTCTCTGATTTCAAATGAATTGAAATTTCTCGGCGCATCCGAAGTAAAGGCCGAAAACGGCAGAGTTCTTTTTTCGGGTGATGAAAGCATACTTGCAAGAGTAAATATATGCTCACGTTTTTCGGAAAGGGTGCAGATACTTGTCGGCTCTTTTGAGGCAAGGACTTTTGAAGAACTTTTTCAGGGAGTCAAATCTCTCGAATGGGAAAAGTGGATAGGCCCTAAAGACGAATTCCCCGTCAAAGGTTATTCTATCAATTCCACTCTGTTTTCTACAAGAGACTGTCAGTCAATTATTAAAAAGGCAGTTGTTGAAAGACTTAAAAGCAAGTATAAAATCGAGTGGTTTGAAGAAACGGGTCCTGTTCATCAGATACAGTTTGCTATCAATAAAGATGTTGTTTCAATGCTGATAGATACTTCCGGAAGCGGTCTTCATAAAAGAGGCTACCGCCTTGAGGCAAATGAAGCGCCGATAAAAGAAACGCTTGCCGCCGCGATGTGTGAACTCAGCAGGCTAAGACCTTATCACAAACTCTATGATCCGTTTTGCGGCTCGGGCACAATTCTGATAGAAGGCGCAATGATGGCTAAAAACATCGCTCCAGGCGTAAACAGAAACTTTTCCGCCGAAAGATTTGATGTGATTGACTCCGCTGTATGGAAGCAGGAGAGGGAACGCGCCAAATCGCTTGAAAGAGAAGTGCCAGATTTCGAAGCGTTCGGCTCGGATATTGATCCTTCTTCAATCGAGATTTCCAAAATTAACGCTCAGAGAGCCGGCGTCGATAATCTTATTAAGTTTTCTGTCGCCGATTTCAGAAACTTTGAGCCGTCAACAGAAAAAGGCACTCTTATCTGCAATCCGCCTTACGGCGAAAGAATGATGGATTTAACCGAATGCGAAAAGATATACGCCGATATGGGCCGTATATTTGAGCAAAGGCACGGTTGGTCATATACAATAATCAGTCCCGACGAGGAGTTTGAAGCCTCTTTCGGCAGAAAAGCCGACAAACGCAGAAAACTTTACAACGGCATGATTAAGTGTCAGTTATATTTCTACTTCAAATAAGGAGTAAACAGATGAAACATATATTTGTTGTTAACCCCAATGCCGGTAAAGGCAAAAACAAGGCGATGAATGTTATAGTTCCCAAAGTAAAGGAACTTTGCGAAAAGTATTCTCTTGATTATGAAATTTATCCTACAACCGCAAAAGGCGACGGAATAAGATTTGTTAAAGAGAGAGCGGCAAGCGGTGAACAGATCAGGTTTTACGCCTGCGGCGGCGACGGCACACTTTATGAGATAGTCAACGGCGCAGTTGGCTTTGATAATGTTGAAATCGCTGTTGTGCCTCTCGGCTCGGGTAACGATTTTGTCCGTTATTTCGGCGATAAAGAAATGTTCCTCGACCTTGATAACCAGTATAACGGTAAGGTTTGCGAACTCGATGTTATCAAATGCGGCGATGAAATCGCAATCAATCAGTGCTCAATGGGCATGGATGCCGAAGTTTGCGCCAAGCAGGGCGAAATCAAAAAACTGCCGCTCGTAACAGGCGAGGGCGCTTACGGTATCGGCTGTATTTACGCTATTGCCACCAAAACCAAAAACAGATTCACTTTAACAATTGATGACGGTGAGCCCGTTACTCTTGACGCTCTGTTCTGCTTCATCGGCAACGCGAGTTATTACGGCGGCGGATATAAAGCCGCTCCTCTCGCACTTCCGGATGACGGCTTACTCGACTTCGTTGTGGTTGAAAGTGTTAAAAGCAAAGTTGAACTTCTTAAGATGCTCAAGCCCTACAAAAACGGTCAGCACCTTGACTGGAAGATTACTCATTTCAAGCGCGGCAAAAACCTTAAAGTACACGCCGCCGTGCCTGCAGCAATTAATGTTGACGGCGAATGTCAGTATGTAACAGACGCCGAATTTCAGATAATAGAAAAAGCGGTTAAATTCCTTGTTCCCGCTTCATCTCCGTTTTTAAAGAAGTGATAACATGAAAAACAACAGTTTAAGTTTCAATGATTACAGCAGTTTTCGCATTATGGTTGTCAGCGACCCGCAGGATCTTAAATATGTAAGACCTGCGATGACACAAATGCTCTGCAAAGCGTATGACAGTTACAGCCCGGACCTTGTCCTTTTTAACGGTGACAATATTCTCGGTAATCATCTGCTTGACGCAAGATTCGGCAACAGAAAGGTCGCTTTCGGTGCCGATGCCACTTTTGAATCTATGAAAGAGGCTCTGAGCAAATTGCTTACGGATGTAGACAGCAGAAATATTCCTTTCGCTATGGTTTACGGAAATCATGACGATATGAATCTGCTGACAAAAGAAGAGCAGATGGAGATATATCATTCTTATGACAACTGCCTTGAAATGAATATCTCGGATAAATCCGTTGACTGCGATACCTATGTGATTACTCTTACCGACAAAAACGGAAAAGTCATCTGGGCGGTTTATATGCTTGACAGCGCCTGGCAGGATAAAGACAGAGAGCGTAAGTGCCACTGTGAAATCAAAAAAGAAACTGTCGACTGGTTTATTCGCACTTCAAACTCCCTTAAAGGAAACAACGGCGGAAAGCCCGTTCCGGCTATTGTTCTTACCCATATACCGCTTCCCGAGATTTATAATCTGCTTAAAGAATGCGATGAACAGACACCGGGCGCAATAAAGTGCGATGACGGAAAATATCGAATTTTAAACGATTCTGTCGCTTCGGGAATTATGATGGAAGCACCGAGCGTGGTTACCGAAGAAAACGGTCTGTTTGACGTTATGGCAGATAATTCCGGAGTTAAAGCGATTGTATTCGGTCACGATCATTCAAATTGTTTTGACGGTACATACCGCAATATTGATATTTTACAGACGGGTGCCGCATCCTTCAGATGTTACGGAAATGTAAACACCAAAGGTATCAGGCTGATTG
>JAEEGL015556428.1_pt1 | contig 49486 bp, 38 predicted proteins | sample 9134231 | NCBI WGS metagenome assembly JAEEGL01 (sample SAMN16246548, study PRJNA631951) | gut metagenome | biome: gut microbiome; feature: rumen; material: fiber-attached | host: Bos | place: Iran: Karaj | collected 2018-10 | reverse complement strand
GGAAAGAAGAACTATATTACCATGCTTAATTCCATTGAGACGTACAACGGAAAACGGTCACTGCCATTAGAGCTTATCACCTATAATTGGCTACAAGGCTATGAAAACTATCTGCGTGACAAGCCAAGAGCCATGACTTTATATCTCGGACAAATACGCCATCTATACCGTGAGGCAATGAGGCAATATAATACAGACTTTGAGCAGGTAATTAAAAACGACCCGTTTGTTCGGTACAAGGTTCCACGGCAGGTACTAAAGAAAGGTGTACGTGCACTTACACTTGAACAACTCCTGCTAATATACAAATATGAAGGGGAGCCTGGAAGTCGTGCACAACTTGCTCGTGACTGTTTTGTCTTATCCTTTTGCTTAATGGGCATGAACTCTGCAGATATGTACTTATGCACTGACAGAGAAGGTGACATAATAAGATACAATCGAGCCAAGACAAAAGACCGCAGAAGTGACGAGGCATATATTGAAGTAGTCATACAGCCCTTCATTAAAGACCTTGTAAAAAAGTACGAAGGCAAAGATAGGGTTTTTAACTTCTATAAACGATATAGTAATGCAAGTAATTTTAATGTTAATATCAATATCGGTCTTAAAGAAGTTGGAGAAAGCGTTGGAATAGATGGATTGAATTTCTATCAGGCACGGCATACCTTTGCTACACTTTCACGCAACCTTATGCGTTTTTCTAAGTCAGATGTTGACGAAGCACTTAACCACGTTGGAACATTGGATATCGCAGATGTATATATAGCAAAAGATTTCTCTATAATTAATGACAACAATGCTAAACTCCTTGATAAAGTATTTGCATCAATAAAAAGGAGAGGGAAATAAAATTCCTCTCCTGTATTATACCTCAAAGTATTTTCTTATTTCAAATACTCCGTCTTTGTCTTTGAGTTTGTCGAGTGCAAGTGCATGGATTGTCTTGACAAGCGTTTCTGCAGGTATCTCTGCCAAGGGCTTATTCCATACATTTGTCGCTATTGTCTCTGCATGGTCACTGTACAACATATTCATGGTTACCCATAGCGCACAAGAGTTGTAAAAAGGTTCTTCCTCTGTTGCTATACCAAGATTGTTCATTGTCTGCCTCCACACAAGCATTGGCCATGGAGCTTTTGGCACCATAGAAGCAACAATCTTTTCAGCTTCTCGCTGTGTCAGGTAGTTGTCCCACTTGATTGAACAGAGTTTTTCAATCCATTCTTCTGCTTCTTCTGGCTTGTTGGCTATCATCCAATCCATCATTCCTGTCATGGTGTTACCAAATGCCTTCATGTATTCTGTGTTATTGGATGTCGCCATATAATTATACAATTTGGCGAACTTCTCTTTCATTTCCTTTTGGTTCATTTCTTTACTCGTTTTAATCGGTTATTGACTGGCTTTGACCGTCCACAAGTTGGGCAGTTAGCCATTGGTATCGCCTGCGTCTGTTGTTGTGGCAGGCGTATCGTTTTCTGTGCTGACGTAAATCTTCTCATATACCTTATTATATATATAGTCTATATAGCCTTCTGCTATCTCTATCCATATAGCAAGATATGCAGCAGCAAAAGATACTGCGATTGATACTGTTATTGGCTGTGAATATACTAACCATAGTATAAGGATGGACCAGAATGTAAAACACTTGCAACAGTTGACAATAGGTAGTTTAATACCTAACGTATCTTCTATCGCAGGTATCAGTCCGAGGTGATTTGCTGTCACACAGACAAACAGTATGCACGCAGTATCTAACCACATAGAATTAAGCAGTTGTCACATTGATTGATGTTGTTATTGCAATCGCATTAGTCACGTTGCAACATGGTTTCGCATTAGTAGGCGATGCGACAGTTTCACCTATTGCTAAGGTAGGTGTGGCAGCTGAAGAGCAAGGCACACACACTACGCAATAGATGTTTTCCGTACGTGGGCATACATTGCAGTCGCAACCGCATACGTATGGCATATATGTCACACTGCCATTAACAAGAACCTCCTGACAATATGAGCCATTACCTACATTGACTGGTGCGCCCATAGGCGTTGCCTTTAGGTCTGCAGTTACAGGAAATGCCTCCTGCGTGCATAGTTTACGATTACCACATGTGTAGTGGTCGAGTGATAATAGGTAAGAAGCATTAGCAGCTGTACCTCCTGGGATGGTAGTAAGTGATACTACATCCGTTCTTCCGTTGTTGTTACAAGCCATAGTTGATATTATTAATTAGTTGGATTATTTTGGGAGCCTATTATATCTGCGCCACTTCCCTCTTGCGCTATATCTGTCTTTATGGGTTTGAGTATCTCTATACCGTCACCGCTCAATATACGTACACTTTCTTGCACATCTTTAATGCTATCTTGCATTTTAGCCAACAACTCCGGCAATTGTTCAAGCATACGCATTGTATTATACGCTATCTGTGTACTACAATACTGACGTTGCATTACGCTACACATCATACAGTTACCATTGCACGGTTGTGCATTATTGGTCTTTTTCGCTGTCTCTTCCATATCTTTTATCTGAAATAGTTGATTATCTGGGTTCGTACTATTGGATTTTTCCTCCAGTTCCGTACTGCCTGTGCTACCTTACTCGCTGTAACTGCACGGTTTTCCTTGGCATGTTCACTGATAAACTCCATTACTGCGTGGGCCATATCGTTAACCTCTGCCTCACTACGTGCATAAATTTTCAATGGCACGGTAAACACTTGTATTCTGCTATTTTCCATACATCTATTCCTCTATCGGTGGTAATGCTTCCGCTGTGGCTCCTATCGGTGCTGCAGGTACTATTCCACGATTAGCAATTAGTCCTTGTATGAAACTGTAACCTTGCGCTAACGTATCTTGATTTTCCTTGAACCATGCCATTAATCCGTTCATGGTGTTTTTAGCATTATCAGTGAAAGACGGTTGCACAGGGTCAAAGTCTGGCAAGTCCTTAATGTCCGATACAAAGAAATCGTACATTTCTTTTGCTTCCTTGATATTTCCACAAGCAAAAAGACATTGATATTTTAACGCAGCCTTACTCGTCGGGTGTATGCTCTGCAATATCTCCTGCATCCTTTTTCTACGATTATTGAAGCCAAACATGTTTATTCTATGTGGTTAATTGAAAAAGGATTGTCGGGAAGAGTATTTCTCCCGAACAATCCTCATAGGTCATAATCAGCCATTGCAACCGCAAGAGCCTGGGCAAGGACAAGCCTGTGCATCACGCCAAAGTGTTACACGCTGTGGAGCCTCACGCAGATTGCCCATTACAGCCTGATTGAACAGATTGTTCTGAACACTCTGAACAGCATTGAGGTCTGCCATCTGATTAGCGGTCAGAGTTCCCTGCTGGCTTCCGCTTACAGTGTCAGTAATTGTCTGGGTGATTGTCTGGTCGCCTTGTATGCGACGTGTTACCTCAGCCTCAAGCAAGCCACCGATGTTGTCAAGTCGCTTGTCAATACCACTGATGTATGCCATGGTAATCTCCTTCGCAGACTGTGCAGCCTCCTTAGCCTGTGAAGCCTTGGCATTGCCGTACAACGGACTGAATATCCACGAACCTACTGCAACAGCAGTTCCTACTGTACCAAGCACAAGGCCTGCTATGCCTACTCCGCTTGTGTGGCCTTTTGTCTGCATGTGCTGCGTTTTGAACTGCTCGTATGGTGTCATGCCCATTGAACGCAGTGCTGCCAAATCATTTGTTTCTAACATAGTTTGTGCAAATTTAATTGATTAATAATTCCGTAACTGATAACATAACCGGTGTTACCATTAACAAAATTAAATACTATTATTTATCATTGCAAATGAACAGGCAAAAACGCAGTGCCGTTATCTGGCACAAATTAACAGACGGATGAAAGCCTCTTAATGATGCGTAACAGTGTTCTTCTTGGTATATTATATTTTTCCGATAGTTTAGTGTAGATATATTCTTTCTTCTCGTTGTTATTTACCATCACAATATATTCATCAAACAGTTCTGAATACTGGTAATCATTAATTCTTATGCCATTTTCTGACAGATATTTCAGCAATTTGCCGTTAAATTTTAATAATTCCGCTATTAACATAGTGCAAATCCAATTAAATTTTGTAACTTTGCACCTGCATCACCACTTATGAAGACAATAAACCCATCGGGCTGCGGTCGGGGGAGTATATCTCCTGCTCGCAACACGATGGGTAATTCTATAAGTTGGTGATGCTTCTTATTGAATAGTCGGGGGATTTTTATCCTCCTACCTCAGTATTCTTCTGTGACAAAGTAATCAGTTGTTGCTCTATGGTTATATCTTCTTGACCACTCGTTATATCTACCGCTGTTGATTGTAGCTTAGGTATAACATACTGCATCAACTTCTCGGCACAAATTAATCTGTCTTTTGGCTCTAAAGATAAGAAGTCTTTACTCATTATACCACTGTCCTGGTATTCTGTTAATAACTTATTAATAGTGGCTCTCGTTTCGGCCGTCACCTTATTGGTGGTGCCTTTCTTGCGTCCACCAGTTTTATTTCCGTTCTTATCCATAATAAATAGTATTATATATCAACATCTTCAATCTCTAATTCATTAAACCTCCACCAGAGTAAACTCTATGCGAGGGTGTTCTTTGTCTATGTACTTGTTGGCGACAATCTTTACACAGTTACGGTCGTTCTTGATAGTCTTACTTGATTGTAACGTGTCAAGGACTAACTTAAAAGCACCGTCTAAATCCTTTCTGTTACTGCTGAAATAAACATCAAGATATATCTCAAAGAAACCGCTTATATTTGCATTCCTCAGTGGGTTCTGTAAATAGAACTTTTCTTCAAAAGCCTTGACTGCATCTGTCTTTTTCAGCGATGCGTGACCTCCTATTTTGATGATACGGTACTGGTTGGATTTAGAAACCACGTCTCCGTAAATAGTCACTTTTGGATAAGTTTTTCTTGCGTTCTCACTTGTCATATCAAGCCTTGTTATTAGTCATTTTGATTACTCCCACTAACACAGCACCTGCAAGCAGACAGAGCAGAACCTTCGCAAGGAAGTTATCGTACCACGGCTCTTTCTTCTCCGCTACCTCCTTGCTCTGCTGTGCTACCTCTCGCACCTTATACACCGTATCAACACGCACACGGTCATTGTAGCGTACATTCCACCGTTCAGTAACGTGGTACACCGTATCGCCACGCTCGTACAAATGCACGAATACACTGTCACGATATACCACGCTGTCCTTGTGTTGCGAGTAAATGCGCACTGTGTCCGTCTTGGTAACGATATTCTCTCGCTCAACGGTCTTACAGCTACCCATCAGCGATGTAAGCAACGTCATAGCAAGGATTATCAGCAGTCCCCCTGTAACCTCTGTAAGGAACAACCTCCACGTATCTTTCTTTTCTTTCTTCATAAGCATAATCTTAAATAAATCCCTCTATCCTCACGGACTGAGGGATGAAAAGAAACTTGTTTAACTTATATATACCATGAAAAACAACTATCTTAGAATAAATTGCCTTGTGCGTAGTAGCTGATAAGGTCTGCATTCTCCCTCAGCCACGCACGCATCATCTTCCTGCGCATCTTGCTACCACCCTTGACAGATGATTTGCGCCTGTCACGGAGATTACTTGTGCGCATTAAGTGCCTCCTCCACTTCTTCGGGCGATATTCTCAGCTTCGTTGCTATCTCCCCTGTCAGTGCCTTTTTGAGCAACTGCAGAATAGCGATGTGCGGAAAGATTATCAGCATACTTGCGCACATACTCCACCCCTCGCACAATATGATAGCACCACCCACGATGTCTGTTGACAGCTCTGTGCCTGTTACCTTGTCAAGTCCGATGAACACCGCCAGCGCACAGCCATATACGGCTATCTTCGCAACGGTTAATCTCATCAGTTCGGAGAGTGTGAACTGTCCGTGACTGATACTCACTGCAATACCCCATACGGCATCAAGAAGTGTTGCTGTTAATACGAGCCAGACCACTGTTGCGTGGTCAGCGAAAAAGTATTCAGCGACAAATATACCTGCCGCTACTGCCCATCCTTGCACCGTCTGAAGGATTGCGCTGAGTTTGGTAAATGTTTTGGTTATGATTTCTATCATTGTATATGTCAGTTGATTGTGTATGTTATTGCCAGTGCAAACATCATCAGCTCCACCCATAGCAGCCACTTGTCCGTTATCGCTCTGAGCGCAAGCCCTGCCGATATTGTTGCGATAGGTACTACCCATGCTCCCCTCGCTGCCCACAGACTCAGCACTGCCACCATCGCAATGTAAGTACCGACATAGTGCAACTTGTAGTTGAAGTCGCTGTCCTTATACGGAGATACGGCGAGGATGGCAATGCCTGCAAAGGAGAGGAATACGAGGAACTGCCACCATTCTTCCGTTGTCTCCATCATCGGTAGCCACAGACATGCTGCTACGGCTATCATCGCAGACGCAAAGATACCCTTGCCTACTGTGTATGCTGTATCACTCAGACAGTAAGGAATGCCCACCTTGCAGTATGCGTATGCAAGGTAAGCAACGAGTATTATGGTAGCAATTATCGTCATACCTCGAATGATAGTTTCTCTGGGTAGCCTGTGGTGTAATCGTAGGCATCCACCTCCTCGATGGTGGCGAGTGCGTTCACTGCCGCCTTGTGTTCCTCTGTCACGTCATAGCATTGCAGGGCGTACACCTCCAATGCTGACAGCATCTGTATGAGTGTGTCACAAGGCAGGGTGTACTTAACTCCACCGTACCACAGCGTTGTTTCTTCCTCTCCTGCGTTCTTGAGGATGGTGGTGGAGTTCATAATGCTGATACGGTCGTCACGGCTTATCCACATCACAGTGTTACCCAGCATAAAGGAGTTGACAGCCTCTGATGTGTCATAGGCTGTTATCTCAGCAATTTTCTCAGCCTTAGCATCCGCAAGGGTTCGTTCTATACCAAAATATTCTCTCGCAACGCTCTTGCAATACTCTCGCCATTGCTGGTATGTTGCATCCTGCCTCTCGTATTTTTCTGCATCGCTGCGCATATTGGCACTGAGCGCCAATTCCTCGTCAAGGGAATACTTGCACCTGATGAGCATTGTCACAAGGTCACCATACGTCGTGTGCTGTGACAGATGTATGGTGTCTTCGCTTGCGGTCGTCATTCCGCTTTCTGTGTCTTCCTCCGCATCGTAGCGGAAGAAATATGTTATATCAGTCAGCATCTCGAACCGCTGATAGTCTGATGTGGGTATTGATGTCTTAATCATGATAATGTGTATTTATAGAATGGTCTGTAATACATCGAAATAACAGATGATACATATGGTGGATTATATTGGTCTGCTCTTACCATACCCTTGTCACTTCCTGAATATGTTGACGTACCGCTTGATGCAGCAGGCTGAAGAGTTGTACCACCGATAAGGGTCAAGTAAGCGTTGATTGTCCCTATATTGTTACGGACGTCTTGCCAATCACGTACTGCACCTGCGTAGCCTTGCATAATATTTCCAGCAATAGACTTATAATTATTTGCACATGTTGTAGCCCAACTTCTTGACTGTGCAACACCATATTGTGTATTAGCAGGTCCATTATATAATGTAGTAGAGGTGACATTTGTACCTGAAATACTTTGCAGAATAACGCTCCTGTCAATCAAAGTATTAACGTCATCTTTGGCAATTACAATTCCAAAACCATTTGAAAGTGTACCCGAAGTAACTAACATAACACCAACAGTATCAGAAGCCATTGTCGTTGCATCATATTCATCATATGTATAAGTCTCTCCGGTATTTAATATAACAAATACGCCTGTGTTTATTGGGATATAGTTGATTGTCAGATTTCTCACGTTCAATGAAGCTCTCGCACTCAGCGGAACGCATCTGTAATCAGCAGTGCTTGTCCCAGTTATCGTGTAGGTGATGCCCTTCTGTACGGTGAATGTTATGGATAGGGAACTGTCAACCTCAAAATCCATGGTCTCGCCACCTGCAAGGGTCACGGTGATGGTCTGACCGACAGGAGAGAATGATGAACTTGTACTCTTCACCGTCAGCAGCACTGTTTCATAGTTTCCTGCATCATATATCTTTCTGTCAAGTTCATCAATGGCACCCTGCACATTGTCAGACGACAGCGTACTATTCGTATTGGAGTAAGACACCTCGGAAGCCGTCATCGGCTGAGTGTCTTTTACCTCGACATATACGACATCACTCCATCGGTACTGTTTCCCGGTTGCAAGGTCGTAGTATATCTTACCTGTCGTAGGTGTTATCAGCGTCTGATATGTGTCGTCCTCATAGAAATTACCCTCATGGTAATAACCGTTGACAATATCGTCAACATAAGAAGGCAACTGAGATGCAGGAACTTTGCCGTTACCATTCAGCTCTGCTATGCCGTTTGTCTGACCTATCTTTCCTCTGACTACGGCGTCCTTGATGTCATATGTCGTCTGCCCTAATGTGATTTTACTTATATCTGCCATGTCATGCTGTTGTTAATGCCGCACGAAGAGCCGAAACCCCGTGCGGCTGGGATGATTATATAGAGTACCTATCAAGAAACGGTGACGGTGCCCGTGATGACGGCTGCACCAGAGCCTGTGTTCGTAGATGTCTGCGTATGGTCTGCCACGGAAACACCGCTTGTAGTTCCAGACACGCTGACGGTATCCTGCGTGCCGGTGAACTTCAGTTCCGCACCAGTGCCGGTGAATGTCTGTGCAGCAGCAGTACCACCCGTAGGCAGTGCCGTAGCCACGGTAGCACCTGCACCCGATGCGTCAACGGCACCAGTTGCCACGGTGGTAGCGTTGGCATCTGCGGTAGCGACTGTCACGGCTGTTCCTTCCGTGTAAGACTCCACGACAGCCTGTTCCGCATACGTCATGCTCGGAGCTGTACCAGGGGTAAGCGTCAGCGTCTCACCTGACACAGATGCGGAGAACATCGTACCAGCCGACCAGGCAGTAATCTTACTTGCAGTATCGGTCGCAACAGTAGGAGAACCAGGAACGCTTGTAGTGCCTGACACGCCACGCAGATTAGTGGTGACGAGTTTCTTTGTTTCGCCGCCAGTCAGCGAAACTGCCGATGATGCGTTTGTGCCTGCAGGGGTGTAGTTTGCCGTACCCGTGCCTGTGGTGATGGAACCCGCAGGGGTGAAACTGCCTGATGCACTCACCGTACCCTGTGTCACGGAGTGGGTCTTGGAAGTCTTGTCATACGTGTGGGTGTGACCTGAGTCCGTAGCGGAGATATTGCCCGAAGCAGTGTCCTTGAAGGCGAGAGCCTTGAGCGAGCCGGTAGAGCCGAACTCGTTCCACTTCGTGCCGTTGAACAGGAACTCAAGTCCCTCTGTTCCCTCTGTCTGGTATATCACCACGTCACCCGACACGGCTGTATAGCTCTTGTTGTCGATGGTGATTGGATTGGTGGTGTCTCCGTCTTCAAGGGCGGTTGTCGTGACACCACGATAATGGATTGCGCCGGAGAGATTTTCAAGCAACTCCCGTGCGTGCGCATCCTTGAGGTCGTAAGTAGTACCGCTGAGGGTAATCTTACTAAGTACAGGTGTATCTGCCATAATCGTAAAAATTTAAGAATGAATAAAAAAGTGAATTATCTTATTACCAGCTCCTCGTCGGAACTCTTGACACGAAAAGAAGGAGCGTTGAGCAGGTCGTCATACTCTCCTGTGGTAGCAACCTTGGCAAGGTCGGGCTTGTTTCTGATGAATGACGGAGAAGAGGCATCCGTCTCGTTCCAGTCAGCCTGTGCCCTCTGTGCGGATAGTGTCGTCTGCAGCTCCACGCTGACAGCCTCCACCACGTCGCCCTCGTCACCGTCATCCTCCATGCAGGAATGAGGTACCAGCGTCACGGCATGTGTCACGTCAACAGTCACCATGCCGTCCTCGCCCCTGTTCTCGCTGAGCACGGCAGTATAGGTGCCGAGAGCCTTCTGGTTTTTTCCCTTGAACGTCCACGTCACCACACCGAGGTCGAATGCCACGTCGTCCACCGTTGCCTTGCGGTGATACTCGTCGTACAACTCCAGTATGCAGTCCTTGCCCGTGAAGTCCTCGGGCACCAGTTCCTGTCCGTTCTTCCTGCGTATGCGCCACGTAAACGCTATGTCGTTGCCTATTCTCTTTTTCATAGCAGTACCTTTTTAGCTCTGTTAATGTATCTCTCACATTCTGCCCATCCGTTAAGCCCTCCGTTGATACGCTTGCGTACATCCTTGCCTTTGCCTTGCTTGGCGAGCAACAGGCATTTGCTGCCAAAGTAATGACAGGCTGAACGGAAACTACCCACACGCTTAGACATTAAATCAGGGTCTTTGACTACATCGTAGCCACACCAACGAGCATAGTCCTTGTAGTTAGCCTTGCCTGTGTATTGTATTAAGCCTCTACCCCTATATCGCCATCCGTCTCCGCTCTGCTCATCACCGTTGCCGTTGCGCCACGCATAGACGTAGTTTGCAATCATTTCAGGCTTATATTGGTACTGCATAGCCATCTGCGTAGTCGGGAAACGCTTAGTCCAAGTGTTCCGAAGTCCTGCAGCAGAGTAGTTGAGGTTTTCCTCTGAGTAGCGTAATTCAGCACTTTCAACGGCAACGTTAGCGAGAAAGTGTACCCACTGCAGAGGCTCTGTGATACCGCTCTCAGCCGCATAGTAGTTAAGCAGTTGTGTTGCAGTTGTTATGTCTAACGGCATACCGTTGGAATACCAGTTCTTGTTCCTTGCCACATTAATCTGTGCGCTGGGCATTATCTTCAATAGTTGTGATGTTGTTATCTGCATAGTGCTAACAATTAAGGTTATGCTATGATTATCTTACCTGTGACAGTTCTTCCGTCTGTGCTTATTGTCAGTGTCTTGTTAAAGTTCACGGCACCATCAATAACAGCAGAAACCGCAACGCTTGCGGATATTCCGGGTTGCAAGTTGTCTCTATTAATACATCTTACCACCTGTTTTCCACTGCCAACTACTTGTAGTCCTATAAACTCGTCTGTTTCCAGTTCCCTTCTGCCTTCATAACTCTCTATATACACATATATATTCTGACCGCTAAGAAGGGTTATCCCTTCGATGGTAGTTGCAGGTACATACAGGGATGGGTCTTCAACATTGGCTATAAAGTCAAATACTTGTTGTTGTATGTTATTCAGCTTCACTTTGTCAGCCACGCCCATAAGACCTTTTGCTGTTTCTGTGGCATCAGCATACTCACCGAATAATTCCTTGACTGCCTGCGGTACATTGCTGCCATTATAATGCTCCACGTACTCGTACCCCTCATAGATACTCTGACTGTTTGCACCCATGAAGACCAGATAGAGTTTTGCGCCCAAAGAGTCTTCATAATAGAGATAGAGCAGGTAGCGCTCAGCTTCTGCGGACCAGCGCAAACGCATTTCGCATGGCTCCATCTGATACAAGTATATACCAACCGGCATAAACAGCCCTTCCTGTGTACCGCCGGGCATATAGTCCTCTACAGTTACAAATTTAGGCAAAACTCTTACCTCGTTACTAAGCGAATTGATACGATTGCTTAATTCTGTTTCTACTTCTCCTGCTCTGGTAATTTCATCAGATAGGTCATCGACTTTCGCTTTATTATTTAAGGCAGAGTCTGTTTGCCCCTTAGTGTAGTAGTTGTTATCCAAATGTGAGTTGAATGATTGCGCCAAATTAGTCAAGCCCTGTCCTAAAGAGTCGATAGCATTATTCAACGGTGTCAGGTCTGCCTGTGACGCATAGTCTTCTCCGAAGGCTTTTACTATATATTCCGGCAGGTTTTCATCGTCTTTGCCCCAACTCTCTACAAATACCCATCCGTTTTCCGTCTGAGCATACAAAATATACAATTCACTATATCGTGTATCTGGCTCCTCCTGATGGTTAACGCAGAAAACAAGTTCTGCTTCCTCGCCATCATTGATAGGCATAACACGCAGGTGGTTGACAGGATTGCCGTTGTACACATACGCAGCGTGTTGCGGCAACGTCTTAGTAGAGTCAAGATACTGTGTCAACTCTACGGTATTCTCTTTGCTTGACACTGCTGTTTGCAGTGTTTGTATTGTTGACTGCAATACCTGTGTCACAGACTGTAAAGTTGTTACTGCACTGCTGACAGGCGCAATCATCGCTTGTACGGCAGTTTCATCCAACTCACCAACATGTTGCCAGTCTCCCCAAACTATTTCTCCTGCATTAAGCGTACTCTCACGTGTGTATATATTGGTTGATGGTTCTATATTTCCATTGGGGTAAACATATCCATTGAGTATCGTCTGCGTCCACCGTCCTTCTGTGTAATCTAATACGTTGTTGACACATAACAAATCACTGCCATTAATTCGCATCCTCAGCATACCTACGGGAGCAGTCTTGATTGACTGGTCTGTCGTACACTGTCCTGCAAGCCATTCTGCGGCTGCTTGTCCGGCATCCACAGTTCCACTGTCATTAAACACTTCGTAATGCAGTGGGTCGTCAAAAAAGGTTGTCTCGCCTCGCATACGGTTTATAATACCGCTATGCTGTGCATCTATCTCTGTCTTAGTGTAATAGTTGTTAGCATTGAATATGTCTGATATAGGTATGGAAATATCCTCTGCCCCACTGTCGGTATTAAAGGTAATGACAAGATAACCGCTAACTACACTCGCACCTTGTACCATACCATCCTTGATGAAGTCCTTGGCATCTATCTCTGATAGTATGGTATTGCCGTGTCTCAACTCAATCTTCTTAGTGGTAGAATTATACAGTCCATTATCAATGAGCGTGGCAAGGTCACTTGTATTCGCCTTGCCTGCAATACCATTGGTTATCATTGACTGCACCGTGACGCTGTCTAACTCGCCTATACGTCCCCATCCAGTCCACGTTGTTACACCGTCAACCATCTGACAGCTACGGGTATAAATGCCCACACCGGGACGAATACCTCCGTTGGGCATTACATAACCGTTAAGTATCGTTTGTGTGTGTTGGTCGCCTGCATAATATATACCATTTTGCAGAACGTAAACGAAAGCGCCATTGATATACAAGCGCAATAAGCCAAGTGGTACTGCACCACCCTCTGTTGAGTGCAAGCTGTCGAGCCAGTCTTTTGCGTCTAAGTATGCCTGCTCGCCTCCTGAGAACTGTTTGAAATAGAAGGGGTCAAAGGTATTATCGTGTGGAATGGGATTGTCCTCTGAGTCTCTGTCTTTGCCTTGCATACGCAATAGCAACACTTCATCAGCGACAGACAGGTTTCTTATACTTTCTGCAACTCCTTTATATAAGGTATTATCCACTCCGCCTGTTCCCCCTGTTGCACTCCATACACCTGCAGTATCACAACGGTATATATCTCCAGGAACAGTATCACCTACCGTTGCCCACATGCCTATCTCAGGCGAAGGTATAGCTGCTTGCAACGCCTCAATGTCGGGGTATAGTCCCATATTAGGCTGTTTAACCTCTTGCGCTTTCAGTGTACCAGCGACTACAAGGTTATTCTGGACCATGAGGTTTCCATCAACTACTTTATTTTGGTATGCCTCTGATATTATCTCACTCATGATGTCAACTCATTTTTAATGTTTAACAGATTAGTTGCCAAGTCAGTCTGCCCTGTACTAAGAGCAGTGAGATAGGCTGCTTCATACACAATAGCATCGTGCAGCTTCTCGCACAGCTCTATCGCATTATTCTCGATACGTGGTATTGGTATATAGCGTGCTTGTTTAACATACGCCTCCTCGCCTGCCATAGATGTGAAGAACTCCAGTACCAACCCCACAGGCTTTTGTACTATGGCTACAACAGGCTTCTGCGGATTGCCCTGTATGCCTGAGTAACGGCTGAATTGTTGCGCATATAGCGCATCATCAGCAGTAATAGGCGTACACACCTCATGCGTCCAGTCTGTCATTTGGAACACTACAAGTCGTAAGAAGTCATCAGGAAGGAGTATCCACCCCCAACCTTTTCCACGCTCCTGCACCCACGTGATATTATCTGCAAATGCTTTTCCGCTATCAAGTAAGTAAAAAGGTGCTTGGCTCTCTACTATTCGTGCGCCAACGGCTATCTTACTTCTTATTATCTGCTCCAGAGACAGAGTGTCTATATCGCCCAAATTAGCCAACGCATCACTCGTCATGTTTTGGTCAATGGCAATACGTACTTCTTTGACTATATCATCTACCTCGTATCTCATCTTATCTTAGTTGTTACTTGTCCTCGTTTTCGTCAAGTCCGACAAACTTCACGTTGTTCTCTGCGGCATACTGCAGTACCGCTGCATGGCTGCGCATATATCTACGTGCCACGCCACAGTTGTTTGCAAGGTACTCTCTTGCGTCATCCCAGTCTGTCACCTCCACCGTCTTCTCTTTTGTATCTTCTTCTGTTGATGGTGAGCCAACGGTAACTGGTGTGTCAACAACCTCTTCTGTCTCCTGCGGCTTTGGTGTCTGCGTATTCTCAGTGCCGGGTACAACCCTCTCCCTTACAAGAAAGATACGCTTCTTCTTGTACTGCTCACTGTTCTCTATGACGTACTGTGTAAACTCGTCTTTCGTTGTGAACATTGCAGGAGCCACACCATAACCAGTAACAGTACCACCTCTGAATGATACATTCATTCGTGTGTTACCTGTGTGCAGAGTACCATGCCACTCTAATAGCCCATTAATACCGTATGTCTTTATCTTCATAGCTTTATATAAATAAGAATAGGCGGGCAGACATATACTGTTGTTCTGTCTGTCCGCCTATTTAGTTGATTAATATGATTTACGTTACTGCGCTGATACTACGCCATTGTACTTAGTCCATGTACCTACGGTAGCAGGTGACACGGCTGCAGCAAACTGCCACATCTCGCCTGCCTTGATGTTGATGGCGGCTCTGTCAACCACAGTTTCCTCGCTTTCAGTGTGCGTCACTGCTGCGATGGTAGAGTCCTCAGTGAACATATACACTGTACCGTCAACTGCCTGTGCATCGGTAGGACCAGTAGCATTGCTCCAAATAGCAAACTCTGTTGCACCTGGTGCTGTCTCATCACCGTTGCCGTCAACCCAGATATGGCAAGAGCCCTTCAAGCAGAGTGCATCCCATACAAGTATGCCACTGCGTGTTGCCTCCTCGCCCTCAACCTTCTCGTTGAAGCTGGACTCTGCCTTACGCTGATAGTGTACCAAACGGTCTTCACCGAGCAGTGCGGCACAGTTAGAATAACCGAGACGGTCAAGTGTTGGCTCACGCTTGAACTGGAACTCACCAAAGATGGTGTCAATGGCTGTCACCTTCCAGCCGAGCTTGTTTGTCTTGACAGAAATCTGCACCTCTGGATGCTTGCTCCAATCAATGCACTGTATGTTCTCAAGGAAGTTCTTACCAGTCAGGGCAAGACATGACTTTGGCACATCCTCGCCTGTGTAGAACAACTTAGCAAGAGAAATGAAGTCCTCATAAGTCCACTTGCCAGTATGCTCCAGCTCACGCTTGAACTGCCAACGTACTCCGTTTGTCTGATATACATACTGCATATCGCCTGTCTTCTTCGCCTTGACACGTATCTTCGCAGGCTGAGAAATCCACAGTGTACGATTACCCTTTGTCTTGAAGGTACGTATCTGTGCCTCTGCAATGATTGCCTTTGAGAAAGGTATGCGCTTCTTCTGTGAGTCAAAGTAGTCACTCACAATCTGGTTCATACCACGCTTCTGCAGATACTGACGCTCTGGCTGTGGGAGTACCAAATCAGGGTCAACCTCCTTCTGTGTCTCATACAAAGCGTTGCCGAGGATTGTAATCTCTGTGCCTGCCTGGATATAGTTGGTATTACCTGATGCAGGACTTGTACTTGTTGGCAAGTCGCCATACTCGTCTGTTGCAGCCGTCTTCACACCGTTGACAGCCTTAACAAGAAACTCGTCATCGTCAACAACCTGTGTTACATACAACTGCAGTGGACGGTTAATCTCTACATTAGCACCATTGACAAAGGCATAGCCTTTAACGCCCATAACAGACAGTACATCGTATGCGTGTACCTTCATCTTGTCTGCCGACACAAGTTTAATCTTGTTGGTGCCGGTAATGCTGTCAACGGTTACTGTTGCGTTTGGCTCGTCAATACTGTAGTGGTCAACCTCTGCACTTGCCACGTTCACCTTCTTTGCCTTAAGCATAAGGTTCATAAGTGGGGTGTCATCGCTCGAAAACTGAAAAAGGTCTTCGTCAATGTCAGGCTCAATGAAGTTGCCGCCATCTACTCCACCAGTAGCGGCAGCGGCACCTGATACGGTTGTAGGCTGATTGCCTACCTGGGTCTGGAGACCTGCACTGCCGGTACCAACGGCAGGGTTCTCAGTAGTTACTGTTACTTGTTCCATACTCTTTTTTTATTTAATTATTAATTTTGATTACATTGCGCTTCGAGCAAGGTCAAAAATGCTCTGACGCTTGCGCTGCTGCTGCACACCATTATTCTTTCCATCCAACTGTGCCATGCCGTCACCTTGTTTCTGCTTGCGTAGTTTCTCGTCTATCTTAGTGTTACGGCCACGCACCTCACCTTCGTATGCAGCTGTCTCTACATCTGCATCGTGGTTGATTGCTTTCATCGCCATATCCAAGGTCTCACGGCTGAACTTGCCCAGTACACCATCTCTGATAATTCCGAGAAGGAAGTTAACAGCCTCGTCCACCTGTTCGTCTGTCAAGCCGTTCTCCTTCTGCAGTTCATCAAGCATTACAATGCTTTCGTCAAGGTTCTTGTTGTACTGCTCATTATACTCCCTCTCTTGGGCAACACGTTCAACATACTCCTTGTTTGCCGCTGCCAACTGCTCTTGCCACTCAGGGTCATCAATGCGCTCCTTAATGTCCGTGCCAAACCTGCGAACAAACTCCGTTACAGGGTCACCACCTTCTTTCCAACTCATCAGGAAGCTGGCAGAACGTGGGTCAGCACTGAACATCTCTGTCAGTTTACCCTCACGGTCTTTATATCCTGCTAACTGATTGTCGTAATCATCGTAGTCTGAGTTTATCTGACCGAAGAGTTCTTCATCATCAGCAAACTCCTTGTCCGGGTACTTCGACTTCATTCGCTCGCCAAACAGTTCACGCTTCGTCTTATTGTTAGTTTCTGCCATATATACAATTTATTTATGTTTTCGACAAAGATACTAAGTTGTTATTGCTCTCTTGCGTTATTTATTCACTCTCAACACCTAACTTTGCCACAAATCAACAGAATGTTTGTATTAAAAACTCTTAAATATTACTACCGACCGTATTTTTTAGTTAACTTAGTGATAGCTAAGATGCAATAAGTTAGACAGATATGAAACATCAAGGAAATAATTTTGAGTATAGAGACGAAAGGGATGCCGATTTGCTCCGTGCATACCATTCGTTTATCGTTTCTTCTAAGGTTATTGATATTCATAAAATCTCAGAACAGGTAGTTTCTATGCCCTCTTCACGTTTCTGGATTTCCGAAGAACGTGCCGCCATTGTTATAAGAAAAATCAAGAAGGGAGACAACCTTAGCACTATGCGGCCATTACTAAGGGAGATGTTTATGGAGATTTTTCACAGGGTAACCTCAATGGAAAAAGCGCACCCTGAACTGACCTTTTTTGACATCATCTTCCACGTGGTGCGTCAGCCTGCACCAAAATTCTACCTGACACCTGAGTCTGCAAGGGTAATAATGTACAAAGCAAAAAGACGTGTCTTGCAGGATACAAAAAAGAGGCTGAAACACATGATGTATTTCAGCGTGCGAGGAAACAGATAACACAAATAAAACATCTTGTCTTTTTATCTTTGCCATAAAAACTTTTTATTATGGTAAAAGATATTAAATACAACGGATATACATCTGTTCCTGCTGACTACGAATGTCCTGACGGAGACCTCGCTGGCGTTGTCAATATGTTGCCTGACGAATATGGCCTGTCTCCGATGTTCCCTCCAGTAACAGACCTAAAACTTGATAACGGATATGATGTCATTTATTGGCATAAGTCTAATAATGTCAATAATTATATTGTCTGTTATCAGAATGAGTATTACTATATCAAGGTTAGCGATATAGATGACAATACACATACAGGCACGCTGCATCTTATCAAGGAATTGTCATCTGACGACAAGATGTATCAAGTAAACAGTATCGGAAACACGTTGTTGGTACTTACAGAAAAAGGAAATAACTACTTCCTTTGGGAGAATGAGGGAGAAGGTAGCTATAAAGACCTTGGCACCCATCTACCAGAACTGCCACTATCTTTCGGGCTACAGGGAGAAATGAGACGTTCTGACTGGTTTGAGCATACTATGGATAATGAGGCTACAGGTGGTTATGCCCTGGACTTGGCTACTTACTTTGAATACGAAGATAATACGACACAGCAGGGTTCAAGCATCAGGCACTCTTATACAATAAAACAAATGAAGCAAGATATGCCTGAACTTACCCAAAAAGCCTTCACTAATACTGTTATGGGTAAGGTAAATAAATTCATTGCCGATAACACCACTAATGCCGGGCGCTTTGTTTTTCCTTTTCTGGTTCGTTATGCCTTCAGACTGTATGACGGTTCTATCACCATGCACTCCGCACCAGTGTTAATGATTACCAATACAGAAGCTCCTGTGGTTCGTATTGGCAATTTCAAAGTTGAACTCAATGGCAATTATCAGCCTTACCTAAAGACTTTTCAGGATATGCGTGTCTGCGCTATGATACACCAACTGGACTATGCTGTGGTAAACGCCTCTGCTTTGGAGATGCTTAACGAATGGAAAGATATTGTCAAATCAGTTGATATATTCGTTTCAAAGCCACTATACACTTTTGACCAGAACGGAACTATTAAAAGAACTGCGACTACTGACCTCAGTAAAATATACAGTGTGTGCAAGAATGTGAAAGGCACGCACGAGAACAGCAGAATGTTTTACCAATACTCCACTATTGCCGAGTTATACAGAAATACATTTGATGACAGCGATAGTGGTTATTACTTCATTTTACCACAAAAGGAGAACGAGACAGTCTTGAAAGAAGTTATGGAATGTTCCAACTTCTTCTTACTCAAATCTATTGACATCAAGGACTTAAAAACTGAGCGTACAATTATTGATGTCAACAAGGAGTATCTGCAGTCTTTGCTCAATAGGGAAAGTATGACTGATGATTACGATAGTCACGACAATCTTATACCACGCTATTCATACACCTACAACTCTCGCCTTAATATCACGAACATTACCAAACAACTGTTCGCAGGCTTTCATGGGCAGTCTTCCGTCTGCTATACTAACGGTTTTTGGGGCTACTATGCAGACCGTGGGTGGGTACAAAATGAATTACCCTGCTCTTTTACTATCTACTATTTTATCAAAGAAAATGGAAAAGATATAATTGTAGGGACAGAAAGCGGTACCACTGGAGCATATCATCCTTTTGTCTATCTGTATCATCCAAATTCTAATGTTTACAAAGCTAAGATATTTGTTAACTACGGAACTGGTCTTTACTGTATAGATGTGGAAATGAAACCTCATGCGTTCCTGAATGGTTCCGTATTCTTCAACGGATGGGACTATTCTTTTCCTGGCAAAGCGAGTGACAGTATTACTCCAACTCCTATTGAACAGCGTTTTGTTAATATCCTTAACAAGATATACAGCTCTGCAACAAACAATCCGTTCTTCTTCCCTGCTGAGAATATAAGCACCGTAGGCACAGGAGAGATATATGCCCTGTCAAGTGCATCAAAGGCTCTCTCACAGGGACAATTTGGCGAACACCCTTTGTATGCCTTCTGTACTGATGGAGTGTGGGCGCTCAGCGTCTCAAAGACGGGAGGTTTCTCCGCTGTTCAACCGTTCATCCGTGACGTATGTCTTTCAGGGCATAGCATCACACAACTTGACAGTAGCGTGGTATTTGTGTCCGCTCGTGGCATAATAGAGATTTCTGGCTCCAGTGCCTCTGTACTGACTGACACACTAAAGTTAGAGAAGATTTTTGACCTTACTACATTGCCTTTCATAGACAGTCTGTCTCAACTTTCCAGAATTGACCTCGAAGACCTCAGGTATGTAGAACTGAGCAAGTATCTTCCTGAGTGCCGTATCATCTATGCGTATGTGCCACAAAGACTGATTGTCTATAACCCAAACTATCCGTACGCTTATGTGTACAGTATGAAGGCTAAGCAATGGGGCATTATTCACACTAATATACATAGCCACATCAATTCATATCCTGATGCTTACGCCATGACTGACAACTACGAGTTAGTAAATTTCTGCGAGGATGCCACCACGGATGAGGAGGGCAGCGTTATCAAAGGTATCAAAGGCATAGTAGTCACACGTCCGCTGAAACTTGATACTCCTGACATTCTTAAAACCATTGACACAGTTATACAACGTGGCACATTCGAGAAAGGGCACCTCAAGACAGCACTCTACGGCTCACGTGACTTATTAAACTGGCAGCTCATATACACCTCACAAGACCATTATCTGCGAGGTTTCCGTGGCACACCTTACAAGTATTTCCGTATTGTATTGCTATGCGACCTTGAACAAAACGAAAGTGTTTTTGGCGCAACGATACAATACACTCCAAAACTTACCAATCAGCCAAGATAAATTTAGTTATACTTTTTACTTGGAGGCGGCAATCCTGTATTGTCGCCTTCTTTATATTGTTGCCATACCTACGCCCTTCTTCTTGCGCAGTATGTTACCCTTTTCTTCTATCATAGGCAAGTCCATCTCATAGTAACTGATATGCAGTCCTATCGCACGTGTCATAAGCAAGTCATCATGCTTTCCGGTAATGGCACCCCATCCACCGTTTGGCTTGCGCTCATAACACAGATATTCGTCCAGACACCTTGCATCACGCTCCACATACAGCTTCTCCCTAATCACCTTGACAAGCGTGCTTATTATCTTCGGCTTCGTGGCTACGTTGGTGTGGAAACCGTATTGTCGTGGTTTTCCTTCCCTTATATCTTCATCCTTCTGCTTGCGTGCATACAGATTATCGTACACGTCTTTTATCTGATTAAGGATATAGCCTGACATATCGCCATCCACCTGTCTGTCTCTGTCGTGTGTTTCAAGCGTATTGCTCTCTATCACTAACAGAGCATCATCATAGTATTGCGCTATCTGTGCGGCTTTCCATGCGAGTAAGTCCATGTCGATATGCCCATACCACTGTGCCACCACCGTAGGTACACCTCCGTCCATCTGGTCCAGACGGTCATATACCACAATAACACTCCAGTCGGCTTTCTTACCTCTGCCGCCAATATCTACCACGACAAGGTATCTGTTCTTGATACGCTCGCCTTCTTGGTCTGTATCAGGCAACGACCATACCCACAACTGCCCTTGCTTGTCTTCCTTAAACCTTACATTGCTGAGTGCCTGCGCTCCTTCGTCTCCATCGGCATAGATGTCTCCTACATAGCGTGGAGGCTTGCATCCTTTGCGTAATTTCTCCACGTTGTATTTGTCAAATACTCGCTCACCACTGTGCACGAAGGCCTCTACATCATCACTGGGGTACTCGCTTGCCATTGCTCCATGGTCTGCATATTTGCTTCTCTCCTTGATATACCAGTTTATTGCTTCAAGTGTTGCGCCAATCTCGAACAGCCAATAAAGGTACTTGCCACTTTCTTCTCGCTCGTTCATGGCGTTGGAATTATTCCTGTTATCCCACAGCCACTGTGCAAACGCCTCTCTGTCTTTCAACGGCTCTTCATACTGCTCAATGTCAAACCAAGATATAAACAGTGCTTCAAACTGGCTCCTGCCTTCTTTCGCTGCATCATACTCTCTCTGAAAGAAATTGCCTGTGCCATTGGCGGTACTCTCATACACTATCATCGTGTATGGCTTGAGCAATATACCTGAGCAGGCTGAACGCACCATATCCTCCGGAGACTTACCATCAGTCTTTTTCCATAGTCCCACCTCGGAACAGTGTACAAGGTTATAGTCTCCACCACGCACACTGTCAGGTCTCTCCGCAGAGCCTATCTTTATCTTACAGTTACGATGTGGCAATCGGTGTATGTTTCCTGACTTGCCCACACCGACAAATTTCGGCTCGTTCTCATTGTACGCTTCACCCAGGGCGTATAACAACCTGACGGGGTACTTGTCTATCATCTTGCGGAACATGTCGTGTATCTCGTCAGCGACAACATTCTGCAGACCTACAATAAGAGAGTTCAAACCTACCTTGTGAACAAGCATCAGCCATGCCATATACATCTGTATAGCTGTGGAACCACCCCACTGTCTTGCCTTCAATAGTATCAGACGTATAAGCTCACCTGCCTCCCTGCGTCTCTCCAAACGCTCCACCAATTTTCTCTGCGCACGGTTGAGCCGGAAAAGGACATCATCACCACCACCTTTGCATTTTATCCATACATACATCGCTGCCCAGAAGGCGAAGTCATGCTCTATCCTTATTCGTACAAAGGCTTCTACCACCTTGTGCGCATCTGTCTCGGTATATTCCGTACCGAGGTCACTCAGAAACGCTCGCACACTGCCGGCTTCTACCAACTGTCTTACAAGCGGCACGTCCATCATCTTTTCAGGAAGGTACTGAACTTTAAGCGGAAAGTCACTTATCGTAACCTTCCGCCTATTGCCTGTACTGCCTTCACCTGTGATAGGATTGAAATGCTTGTATTTCTCCTCTCTGCGTTGGCGGTTTTCCTTTAATATGTCACTTGCACATGTTATTATCATCGTGATAACATATCGTATGCCTTATTTACTGCGTTCATATCTGCGCCTTGCTGTGCCTGCTGCTGCACCTGTTCAGGTATCGCCTGTGGTTGCTGCCCTTGCTCTATCTGCTCCTGTTGTGTCTTGATACTCTGCAATAACTCGTCTGCAAATGGGAAGTCGCCAGTTTCAAGCAACTGCTCCAAGTTTATCTGACCGCTCTTCCATATCTGCATTAGGAAGTCGTTTGCCATCATACGGTATGCAGGTGTGCTGGTACTCTCAACGATACTCTGGTCGAACTCTACGTCACGTATCTTCTTAGGGTCATAGACAACTATAGAGGCACGCTTGCCTGCGATGTTGAATACTCTCTTGGTGTCATAGAATTGCTGTATGTTCTTCACGTCCTTATATGCAGCATCTATCACAAACTGCGAGAATGTCTCCAGCGTGTCAAGGAGCGATGTCGTTGCGTTCTGTGTCTGCTGATTGTACAGTGCGGCACTCTGACCGCTGAAACCTGCCTTGCCCTGCAAAGCACCGTTGACACCGCTTATCTCCTCAAAGAACTTTATCTGCAGGTTTAGCAACTCCGTAATGCCTATATTCGTGGAATTGTTCGCTATCTGTTGCGGTAATGGCACTCCGTTCTTCGTCTTTATGGCTATCACACCGTTAAAGCGGCTCCACTCATCTGCAATCTCGTTAATATCCATACTGCCGATAGCCTCATCTGGTACCAATAACACACCTTTGGCACTCGCACGCATTATCCAGTCGTACAGCGTTATAAGGCGGTTGGTATATCTCTGCTGGTCTATCACGTCACCGACAAATGAGTGTATCTCTCCGTCTATATACGGATATGCACGGAAAACGTATGGGTGTGACTTGTGTTCATACGGTGTCTCTCCTTCTGCGAGTATATCGCCAAACGGACTGAGGTAATAGTAATACCAATAGTCGTCAATAAACCATTCTGCCTGTATCAGCGGTATGTCGTCTTCACTTAACCCCTGTGCAATACCACGGCTCAGACGGTCTCTGTTAACTGCCTCAACCATGGTGCCATAGTCTGCCTCGTCTATCTTGTACACATCACCATTGTTGTAGTCATGACAGCGGTATCTCGGCTTACTCTCCTTACGCCACACCTCTATGACACGACATAATGAAGGGTCTTGGCACAGAAAGAAGTCAAAGTGCTTGCGCTCGGAATAGCCGAACTCGTCATAATATGTCTGAAACGCTCTGCGGTCATGCGAGTAACGGTATATCTCTGCCAAACGCTGATACTCTACAGGACTGCTGGCGAACTGCTGACACAAGGTGTTGAAACTTATATCGTGTACCTCACCCAGGCAACTTACATCCCAGCCACGGAAGTCACGCATATTACTGTCGATAAAGAAATTGTTTGGCTGCACATAGTCAGTCCAACAGTCCAGACGGTCGTTGCGCCAGCCGTACCATTTCTTGTGTACCACGAAACCACTGATGAGAAACTCCTCCATAGTGCGTGCATACACCTCGTTCATTCTGTTTAGCTGCATATTGCATTGCAGTATGGTGCTCATGGTTTCTGACAGTTCCTGCTCGTCACGGTCTCTTGCCGTACACATCGGCTCCTTAGATTGCTGACGGTACACGCCAACCACCGTATTCACAAGCCTGCGTATCAGATTGTTCTTCAATGGCACATTTCCCTGCTCACGGATATAGGCTTCCTCGGACATACTCTTTCCGTCCACTCTTACGGTGTCCTTCCATTGGTCGCCATACGTGTAACGCTTGTTACGCTCACGGTCGTTACGGAAGCGCTCCATATTAGTCCAATATATCTGCGCCTCCATTATCACGTCTAACGCACGTGACCTGTCGTTGCGCTGTCTCTTCTCCCTCGCAACGGTATCCATGCTTGCCTTATTTGCAGGGCGCACACGGCTCAATGGTATCAATTTCGTATCTGCCATATCAAGTATAAACAAAAAATATAGCGCAAAGATATTAAATCCTTACGCCATACTTTGTTTATTTGTTTACTTGACTACTTGACAAGTTCCTTGATGTACTCCTTGCGCACCTCTCGCAAATCTTTCATAACATCTTTGTCCGTAATCTCTGTTCCATCTTCAAGCGTGAATGGTGTTTCTGCCAAATCTTTCTTGATACTTGTAATATCCCTGATAGCTGCATTTATTTCCTCCACTCTATCCGTGTCACCTTTCTGCTTGGCTTTCTTTAACTCATTTTGCAAAAGTATATCTTCTGCCATATCGTTGTAGTCTCGTATCAAACTATATACCTGACCGTACAGATTATTCTTGGACGGACTACCATAAGTGTCTTTCCCTCCCATACGCTCTGCTGCTTCCTTGCCTGCGAGTTTGCGAAGAGTGTTGTCACCTCGGTTAAATACGCTTTCCAAATCGCCATCAGATAGTCTCTTTACACGTTCACCCACTTTCTCGTTAAAAAGTTTCTGCTTACGCTCGGCTGCTTGATACTCTCCTTCATCACTATATGCCCATCCAGTCAAAGGTGCGCCACGTCTTACCTTGTACTCAGCGTATCTGTATGCTATATCTTCAACACTGAGTTTCTGTGCATCACGTGCCGTCATACCCAACTCGTCAATCATCAGTTTATCGAGCTGGCTCTGTGGGCAGTTCATGATACGGAGAATAAGCAAGGCCGTTTCACGTGCGTGTCCATAATCGCCACCAGAGTAGTCCATAACGGCTACGAAAGCATCTGTTAAACTCTGTGGGTTTACACCTATACCTGCTTGCACAAGTAAGTTTATAATGTCATTGGCAGCCTCTACCTTGTCTTTATCCAGTTTTCTAAGTATATTCTGCACATCGCTCATCAATGGCAACAAGTTGAAATTGTAGCTCTTTACACTCTCGCCTTTACGGAGCATATTGTAAAGTTCACTCATTACCGAGCCACCTGTCAAGCCTTCTATGCCACCAGCTAAAGCGTGGAGCGCTGCATCTACAAGCATTTCTTCCTTGTCGTCGTCATCGTCGCCACCTATCATATATGCCAGATATGGACCGAGGTTCCATGCAAACTGCATAACAAAACCGAATATAACGGTGTTTGCAACATCTTCATACCAACTGTGGTTGTAGTCTCTGATTGCAGAAGCCAGTGCCTCGCCTTCGCCCAATCCGTTGCGCTGATACTGTTTCGCCATGTACTCAATAGCGCTATTCTTGTAACCTCTGCGCATCTTGCGCTTTAGGTTGCTCATGGCACGGAACATTCTACGCTGATATGCCATAGAAGCGTTACGGAACACTGTCAATGCCACACTTGCCGCTGTCCTGTCAACCTGCATTGCACTCAGGTATGCGTTCATGCTACTCTGCTGTGTCTCGTTGTACGCTACCGAAGCATCCAGTAATGCCTTCTTTTCTGCATCTTCCTCTGAATAACCATCGGCAAGATAGCGTTTCTTCTTTGTCTCGTATATCGCCTTGGCTCCCATTGAAACTGTCAGGCCATCAACGAAAGCATTTGGCGACATACCCCAACGGCTCGCAGTCTCAACTATCTTGTTGCGCCAGAATTGCCAATCTGCATCAGTGTCTAACAAACGACTGTCACCTGCACGCCTGCTTTGCCAACGCTCTGCAAAACCAGGAAGGTTCTCTATTGCCCAGTTCCATGACTGTGCGGCCCCCACTGGATTAAATGTTGTCTTTGCAAGTTCAACGATGTTTGCTTCTGATAAGTATGCAGGATATGACAACAACTGCTTTAATGCTGTGTATATTCTGAAACTAATCTTTGCAGCGGTCACGCCTTTTGCCACGTTCACCATTGCCGTGTCAAGACTGTTGCGATTTACCATAGGTGTGTAAACGCCTGTGGCAATAGCGCAACAATCCTTAAAGTTCTTCCAAAGTGTCTCGCCTGCACCGAAACGCACACTGCTCATATTTAGAACTCTGTTTCTAAAACGCTTGTAACTGCATAGGGTGTTAAGGTCTCTACTCAGCTCCGCAAATGCAGCCCAGTGTTCCATCTCCTGCAGATGCTCTAATACAACATCGAAAGCGTCTGTTCCCATGATGTCAAGTGCAGTAGTGTTACGTACACGCTTTATGACACTGCCGGTTACTGTTGATGGTCTCGCTTCTGCAGTTGTCGGTGCGCCTATCTCTTCTTCCTTGCCACGACTACGGTCGTTAATGCGCAATGGGAAGTAGTTATCAATAGCCGCCATAGGTGCGCCAAACATACGCTCATGTACAGCGTTGTAGTCCTTACGCTTGTTGACAAGGAAATCATCTTGCAACCAGTCAGCAAGTTGTATCAGACGTGGGTCCAGGCTCTCAGCTATATTAGCAACATCCTCTTCGGTAATGCCCATCTTGCGCAACTTCATCTTACCGTCAGTCATCTTGTTTACCATATATATATATAGTGCATTGCCTGCGGTTAATTGATGGTTCTTGCGTTCTCCACCATCCCAGAACTCAACGGTTATTGTCGGCATCTTACGCTCCATAGAGAAGATGTCAGACCATTTCATATTCTTGCCGAATACCTCACTGACCTTCTTGTCAAGTGTCTCATGAGCTGCTTTCAACTGCTTCCACTCACGGTCTGCAGCATCAGTCCAACCGCCCATAAACCTATTCCACAGATAACCTTTGCCGTCAACGCTCTTACTGCCAAAGAAACGTAGCATTTCATCAAAGGTTGGCAACGATTTCATAAAGAAACGTACGATAGACCAGTTTGCAATGCTCTGTTGCCATGTCAGTTTACGGTGTTCGTCTGCTGGTATGCCTTCAAGGTCACTGTTCGCATTATGGTGTATCTCGTTGACACGCTCAATAGCATCTTCACGGAAAGCCTTTGCTTTCTCCACGCTTGTGCGCATTTCTGTACCGAGGGCTACGGCAAGTCTGCCATATCCATCAATACGCTCCATACGGTTTTCACGAATAGCATCTTCTGTAGCCTTAACGAACTGTTTGTATTCATCGTATGACATCTGTCCGTTACGCTTGCGCTCTTCTGCATCTTTCAGGTCTGCTCGAAGGTTCTTTTCCTCTTGTTCAAGTGAACGTACCTCGTCATACCACTGCTTAGCAAGCATCATTCCCTGATACTCTGCAGCTGCGTTTTGTGCAGTAACCTCGTCATCGCTACCCATGCGGTCATAGACATCTGCTATTCTCTGTCCCCATGCAGTAAGGTTGCCGTCACTATCAGTCTCTTCGCCTACAATCTCCATTGCGTCCTTGAACGCTGACACTATGCGCTGACCTGTAATGTCAAGTCCTGCCTGCACCTCTACTCCACGGCTGTCAACCTTACTGCCTCGTACACGCATCTGACGCTCAAACAGTTCTTTCGCCTCACGCAACTGGTGCTGCATCAATATATCCACTACGGTGTTTGCCCAATGTGTTATATCTTCCTTGCCTGTTGCGTTGTTGATAGCTGAAAGCAGTCTGCGTACCTCATAGTTTGAGAAATTATTGAAGTAACCAGTACCCATTACCATACGTGCGAGGCGTACGATAGAGTCCACAGTGCTACGGTCATAGTCTCTTTGTCTTGACATTGCACTACGCAACTTCTGTATATCTCCATTTAGCGCACGCATAGCATCAACACGCAACTGCAAGTTATCCTTGTTCTCACGTGCCAACTTAATAAGTCCCTGTGTAATGCTCTCAGATAAAGACATCTTGCCAGCGTCATAGCTGTTCAGTTCTTCTTCGCTTACTATCTCGCCATCATCAGTATCATTGAAACGGTCATCCTCTCCTACCATGCCTTGTTCCGCTACTCGCCTACGTTCCTCCATCTCAGAAGGTAGCAACATACTTTCAGGCATTTCGCCCCTCGTAAAGTTACCTACACCTAAATTCTCCTGCATGACTATATCTTCTGCCACGTCGAACACACTGCGATACTCGCCTGGAGAACTAAGGTTCTTATAACTGCGCCAAAGGATATATTTCAACTCGTTGTCTGACAATACTCCTGCATCATAGTCCTTCAAGCCTATACTCTCAAGCATCTGTATGAAAAGACTCTTAATCTTGCTCCAGAAGCTCTCACGCCTGTTCTCAAAGTCCATATCCTCTGCAAGTTTCGCCAGATACTCCTCCGTACCGATACGCAGATAGTCCTCTGTGGTACGTCTTGCACGGTTCGCTGCACTGTCTTTGGCTCGTTGTCTCGCTGCCATATCAGCTATGCGCATCTTCACGTCAACATCTGCGTTCTGATATACGTTATCAAGGAACGTGTCAAAGTTCTTGCCAAACAGTTTTCTCAGTCCGTAGTGTGCCACTGCCTCATGCAGGATTGTCTTCGCTACATCTTCTGCATTACGGTGATTGCCGAGTATGATAACAATCTTGCCTGTCTTCGTGTCATACCAACCTTTAGCCTTTTTCTTACGTTCTGACAGACTGTTGCGCATACCCTCTGGCATATCCTCTACGGTACCATAAACAGCAATTCTGTCAAGTTTCAGGATGTCGATATACTCCTTGGCTTTGTTCTGCATACGCTTCCATTCACGTTGCATCAGTTCCCAACGCTGTTTGCGTGAGTAGTTCTTATCCTGTGACATAGACAATACCCTGCCGTCACCTTCACGCTGCATGGTGGCACCTTCGTCTGTCTTCAGTATTTCTAATGCGTGCTTGCACCGGTTTATGCGCTCTTTGTACATCTCCACATCTGCAAGAGCATTATCCTTTGCTTTCTGTGACTTTGCCTTTTCCGCTTTTGCCTGCGCACGTACTAACAAAGAAGTATCCATGTTTACCTGACGTTCAATAGAGTTCTTAACAAACTCCTTTGTCTTTTCTGCATCGTCACGTATTGTTACAGGGGCACGTTCCATGCGATTTTGGATTTCTTCTAATGCAGCGTTATCCTCTTCCTTTTGGAAACGTATGTCTGGTTCTTTTGAGTTGAAACGTTTGCTCAATGGTATTATATTGCCAGCATCATCATACGTTACGACATCTGCACTCTTTACTTGCTCAGGTTCAAAGACAAGTATTGTTTGCGTTTGTCTTCCAAAACTACCTCTGTCATTGTTTACTATAATGCCGTCATACTCACTGTCACGCATATACGCATCAACGAGTTCTTTCATTACAGCTGACTGCTTGTTGACTGCCTCTTTCCATTCATCAAGCAACGCCTGCGTACCGTCTGTTTCGCTGATTTTCTGTTGGTACTCTTCTTCACTAATCTCCCCTGCCTTCCAACGGTTCCACAGTTCGGTGTATCTTTCCGTCTCTTGTTCTTCTTGCTCATCAAAGCGTTTCTTGAAATCTTTGTCTATTCGCTCATACCCTTCACGTGCAGCTTTGTAGCCAACAATATTTTCATCCAACCAATTTTGCAACTCCTCACGGTCTGCAAAGCGTAGAGGATTGTTTATCTTGGCATATAACGGCATCTGTTTCTTTCCGTTAATGCCGATATTCCTGTCTGTTGGTTTGAGGAATATTCCAAAAGGCATAAGATAGTCATTGGTACCCGAACCTTTGTGTCGTGGGTCAAATACAGTAAAGTCATTATCTGTTTGGTGATATACTTTGTACTCATAACCAGCACTCTCTGCTGCAGCATCAACCATACGTTGAGCCGTCTCAGTATCTCCGTTCTCTACAGCTTCTTTGTACGCCTCATCACGGGACTTTTCGCTATCTTCTGCATACTGCCCCTCGTTGGCTTGCAACCATGCCACGTTTGACAATGGTACACGCTTGCTGTACACTTTGCCACCACCGGCATAGTCCTCTGCCTCCTTACGGCTGGTGCTAACGAATACTCCGTTCTCTATCGGATTGCTGCTGTAAACGGTTACTTCACCGCTCTCCAATGCTTTTCTTGCGTCTTCCTCGGTAAAGTCAGGGTACATATCCATACCCTCGCCTTCGTTAACAGCTTCCTCATACGTCTTTATGTCGTCAATGGAGCGTATTCCTGTATGATAATCGTCACGCATAGGATTTTCCTTCGTCACGATTTCAAGCTGACGTGCTTTGTGTGGGTTCTGTTGCATCTTCTCTGCTTCTTGTCGTGGGTTAACACCACTAAGCAAGTCATACATCACACGGTCTGCTATCTCATCTGCGCTTCTGTATGGTACGTGCATGAAGTCCGCAAATGCCTGCCAGAACCTGCGTATAGCATCTTTCAGCTTGTTCATAGCTCTGTACACATCTGCTTTCTCAAACGCACCGTCTTTGCTGTCAGCTATGCGCTGTGCCTCTGCTCTCAGACGCTCTGAACCACGCTTGCCGCTATACTGTGCCAGTACCTCGTCAAGCAGGTCATCCTCATTAGTCAGTTCAGGGTATTCACTCCTTACCTTATCAATAAACGGCTTAACACTCTCGTCATTCAGCAACACACGCTTTATCTCCTCCCACTTCTCAGGGTTGCCCTTGCGCAGTGCCTCTGCCCACAAGTGGGTGTATTCATGCACTGGTGTCTCACTCGTTGCTATGCTTGGGTCGATATACATCTTGCCATCCTTGACAAAACCGTATGCCTTGCCGTTCGCTGTACGGAAGAACATTGGCTGTCCCATCATCACACTCTCCTTCATCTGAGGTGTTACATCAACACTCCACATTCTGCGACCCGTTTCTTCCACCTGGGGCAGTTCCGTTTCTCCTACCTGCGCTCCCCACTTCTTACCATACTTGTTCATGAAACGAGGCAGTATCTCATCGTAAAAGCCTTTCATACCTTCGCCACCCATTTCCAGTTCCTTGCCCTTAAAGGTAGTCCAGTCATTTGCGCCTTTGTGCGTATAGCCTTTACGACCTTTGCCACTAACAATCTTTGCAGTAATGTCCTTGCCTAATAGTTCGGTAAGCTGTTTTTCCGTTTGGTTGTCATAATTATATTCTTTATAATCTGTGTAACCATTCCTTTTAACTACTGCTAAAGCTGAAATATTATATGTGCCATCTTCATTCTTCTTGTAATAGAAATCTTCTATTTTATTAGAGAGGCTATATCTCTTTGCCTGTTGCTTGCCAGTAGTCCATGCCACCTTGTCGTAGCCGTTTTCCGCTGCATAGCGAAGCATGCGCTTCATGACAAGCTCATGCCAGTTCTTATCGAATGGAGCATCAGGAACCAGGTCCCTACGATTCACCCCGTGAGTTTTCTCGTATTCTTCTTTTGCAGCTAAAGAATTTAGCTCTGCTTCCCTTAAATCCCGAAGCTTCTTGATTTCATCTGGAGAGGCAACTTTAAGAATTTCGCCCACGACATCATCAGAAGACAGTGCTCTTCCTTTAATGATGTCGTATTTTTGAATAATCTCATTTTCGTAATTACTATACGCATGTCGGTTATTCTCTACCTCTGTAGAAAGACGATTCAATTCTTCAACAGAGTTTGTTCTATAACCCTTCTCCCTTCCGTCCTGATGACGCTTAGATTGTATCTCATCTATCACAAGAACACGCTTGCCATCCTTGTCAGTTGTCTCACCAAAGCGACACCACGCAACAGCACGACCTTCTCCTGCATCACCGAAATGTATCTCGTCATGTTTGTTGTATGGTTCAATAGCAGGAACAACCAAAGCAATCTCACGCTTGTTCTGTAAGCCTTTTGTGGTGTATGAAAGACGCATGGAGTTGATAAGTCCTGTACCTTCTTCTCCAATGCCAAGCGCTTCTTCTGACAGATTTTCTGCATAGTGAACATCCTCTATCTGTATCTGATTTTCTGCAATAAAGTCCAGTATCTCCTGTTTGGTGACACTACCTTTCTTATCTTTTAGCCAGTCAGACAGCCCAAGCCACTTATCCTCGCCTGCTTTCAGACCGCCATTCTTCTGCAACATAGCGAGCCACTGCTCTGCCGTAGCCTTTTCCTGCTTGATACCCTCAACAGCTCTGCGTGCATTGCTGACAAATATCTCCTGAGAAACGTTATCTTTTGCAGAACGATGTTCACGGATAATATCTTTGTTCACTTCCTGGCGTTCTGCAATTCCTGTAGGGTCGTTGAACTCACCGCTATAAAGTGACTGCTTGATTGCACGAACAATGTCAGCCAAAGGCTTACCCTCGGCACGACGGAGTTTCATCACATTATAATAATATTCCACAACATGAGCATTACCGTCAAGTATAGTGCCTGTATTATTCTTAGGTGACACAACAATACTGATACCCTCATCTTCCCCATGATTGTCAAAGGTAGAAACCTTTGCATTATGGTTAGCAAGACGTATTGTTACAATCTTTCCGTTCTTTGTCTCAAATGTCGCATACTGACTATTACTACCATGTTTGGTTGCTTCAAGTGCTTTTGCGACTTCACCCAAGAAAGTTTTTACTGGATTTTGTGTTAAACTTTCTAAATTTGTTGCAAGGTTATCAAGATTATTTAGTACCTTTGCACCATCAGTAGTTGAAACGACGGTTTGATGATGTTCTTCATTTGAAGCAACGGAGACGGTTTCAGCTGCTCTTTTTTGTGCCTTACTCAAAGTAGCATTTTCCCCGTTCACCATATCAAGCACACGCTGGCCTTCCTGTTCATCAGCAACAACCTCTATGCCTGCATTACGCATTGTTTCTACAAGTGCGTCACGCAGTGCGCCTTCTTGTTCTGACACCTCTGATGCTTCCTCGCTTGCCTTGTGGAACAGTGCTACAGCTCCGCTTTCCTCGTCTATACGCTCCTGCACGGTCTCAAAGATGTTACGCACGTCATCGCCCAGTTCTTCTACTTCCGTAGTTGATGGATATGGATAGCCTTTCAGACTCTCTTTCGTCTGCTTGAACTCGTCAAAGGTCATTGGCTCCTTACCTGATACCGTTGCAGTTGCTCTGTGTACATCGTACATCATCTGCTGCCAACGCTCTTCGTCTGCACCTCGTGACAGGAAAGTGTTTAACTCTCCACGTTTCTTTAACTCACGGTCAACCCATTCCGCAAACAGACGTGCTGTGACTTCCACAATACTGCCCCAGTATGAACCGCTCTTCCTGCTGCGCTCGTAGTAATCGGTTTCCTTAATGACATCTACAAGGTTGTTGTATGCCTCTCGCAGCTCCTCACGCATCTCTAACGATGTCTGCTCTGTCACCATACCAAGCTCCATACCTGCCTGCTTTGCAAAGTAACTGTCAAGGGCGTGCCACCATTCATGAGCAAGTGAGCCGGCTCCTCTTGTCTTAGTAAGGTTGATAACAAATTCTTCACGCTCAAAATGTGCATTAGCATTACCGCTGCCACGTGAACCAAATGCTATACCTAACTTGCCATCAAGACTGAGTGCTTTCGGTGATACGCCAAGCAGGTGCGCCATGTCTATCAGTGCATCGTATGCCTGGTTGATAGCCATCTGACGGTCTGCCTGGTTGGTCCAGTTACCAAACTGTACACCACGGAAACCAAACTCGTTCATAAAGTCCTCTGCCGTCACATCCTTACCGTTACGGTAGTCCTCGCCTACTCTTGTGTCCTGTCCTGATGAGAAATAGACGTATGCTTTGCGCTGTGCCTCTGCCTTCTTGTATATGTCAAACACCTCTGTCTTGTGTTCCTCAAGCCATTGCTTTGCTTCCTCACGACTCTGGAAACCATCACGCAGCATTACAGGCATACCGTAATTGTTAGCCACTTCCTTGTTTATATACACGGCGTAGCTCGCAGTTTTGTTTGCCACATCATAGGCGTATGATACGTGCATCATATCGTCAGCGGTTATTTCTTTCTTCTGTCCTTTCTGCTCTGCCTCTGCACGCAGTTTCTCATTGACAGCTTCATTGACACTCTCCATGTTCTCAGACAGATATGCAAGGGCTTCTGCCTTAGTGGCAAACTTCTCATTGTCTATCTGCATCTTCTTTCCTGTCAGCGGATGGTAGAACGTAATCACATAATCAGTCCTTTCGTCCACTTCCTGTATAGGTGACGCATACGCAGAGATAGCTCTTGCCTCTTTCTCTTTGACAAACTTGTCTGCCTCTTCCTTGCTGTCAAACTGCTTTTCGTTCAGGTTCCTGCCATAGACAACTCTATACTTACCACTGTCTTTGTAAGTAGTCTTTGTATGTACAACACTGAACAGTCTTTTAGGATGTTGCAAGTCTGTGTCACCACGCTTCACCTTTGCAAGATAGACTGCTGCATCTATTGCGTCTTCTATACTTGCAAACGTGCCAATGGCGTAGTTCTTGTCATTCTTATTATCTGTCAGTCCGAAATACAGTCCATCGGCTGATGCCTTGATTACACCGTATGGTATATCCATCTTATCGCCTACTTCGTAACCAAGCCTTGACAATATCTCGTGCATTACCCACACCGTATTAGGAGTTGTCTTGTCTCCCCACTCGTATTTCTTCTCATGCTCCTTGCCGTCTGCATCAACATAGGTGTAATCTTTATTCCACCTTTTGCGCTGTTCTATGTCTGCAAGTTCTTTATCACGCTCAGGGTAATGGTTCTCCATCATCGTGCGCATCATAATGTCACGTTGCTCTGGTGTTGCCTCAACGAACTCTTTGAGGAAAGACAGTGTGTTATGCGTCTGCTTTGCCCACTTATCCACACTTGTCTCATAATTCTCATAATTTTTCTTTTTCCATAGCTCAGACTTTGTAACCTTAGGCTTATTGGTGTTCATCAGAGCAAACAGCGTCTCATAGAATAGTGCATCCTCCTCACGCAGCGCACCACTCTCTACCGCTTTTTTCAAGTCAGGTTTCTTGAACGCCTTAGAGAATGGAAGTTCTATCAATGCCTGTACTGTTGCGTCCTCGAAAGTCTTGCTCAGCACTTTCAGCATATCTTTACGTGCGCCCTCCAGTCGCTCGCCAACATCGCCTATCTTTCCTTTGCCGGAAGTTCTTGCGCCTGATGTCTTCGGTGCCGACGCATCCTTTTTTGGTTTCGTTGCCTTTTTCTCTGCAGGTTTCTTCTGCTCTGGCTGTTCAGATGAAAGCTCCACTGTAGCATTATCAGATTTTAACATGCCAACTCTGCGACCTGTAGCGATAAGTTTTTGCAGAGACTTGTCAAACTGTTCCTTGTCAACGGTTAGTTTCGTACCATCAAGCTCTACACCTAACAATTCTGCCACTATACGTGCATCATTGTCATAATATGTCGCACTGCCGTCAGCGTGTCTTACTGGGAACACCATATTATCAGGGTATTCCTTTCTGTATTCATTGATACGCTCTCTTATTTCTGCGTCTTCTTCCTTAGTATCTGTTACCTTCTTGTTTTCTTCAAGAGGTTTCACGCTGCTATACTCTGCAAATGGCTTTGTCTTGCGATGACTGCTGTTAATCCATTTCTTAAACTCCTCCTTGCTGACAGGAGTAATAGCACCAAGCCCCTGCCAACCTTCTTCATAGTTAGCAAGATATGCCCTACGTGCGCTCTCTGCATCAGGGAAGCCATACATCACCTTATGCTCGTCAAAGCTACCGTCCTTGTTTACCTGGTCAACAACAAACACATTACCCTCCGTAGGATTGTCAGACAGGAATACATCTATGTGGTCGCCATCAACACCCTCCGTACCACGGATGTAGCCATAGGTGTTCTGCATAGTGATACTCCATTTCTTGCCCGATGCATCAGTACCACTGCGCTCACTACCCTTTGGGTTCTCAATCGTTATGTCGAAACCATCTATTTTTACATGACCTTTCTTGTAGTTTCCAGCCTCCTTCTGTGCGTCAGTAGGTGTAGTGTCGGTTTCAGCCTCGGCTTGCGCCACCGCCTCATTCACTGCGCCTGTTTCATCGCTTGCGCCATCAGTGCCATTTTCCTCAGTGCTACCTGCTCCTGATGTTGCGTTGGCTTTCCTGCGCTCTGCCACGTCGTTGAGCGCTGCTCGTTGTTCTTTGCGTTCTCCATTGTTCAAAAAGTTTAATACGTCCTTGATTATTGTCTCTTTACTTCTGACACCACCACCGAATATATCCAACTGTCCGGCTGCTGCGTCATTCGCTGCATCATTATACAGTGCAAGGCTGTTTCTCAGCAGTGTCTCCCTATTATCGTTCAGTGCGTCAGCAAGCATCAGTATTGTTGCATTGGTGTAGTCTGCCACCGTCTCACTGCCCTCGTCAAATGGGAACAGGTTAAGCTGACGTGCAAAGGCGCTCACACTCTGTCCTTGCGTATAACCCTGCTTTCTCGCATTGTATGCAAGTTTCACTGCCTCTGCAAGTTCATCAGTCACGTTGTAGTCATTACCCAACTGCTTGTTCCTGCCTATCTCCGTCAGTGCCTGGACTACACTCCTGCGCAGTGAAGGGAACTCTGACAGCATACGCACCATGTCGGCATTACCCTCAAAGGCTTTGCCTATCAGCACGCTTTCGAGCAAAGCACGTCCTGCCTCACTCAGTTTCTCTCCGTCATAGAGTTCTGCCATCTGTTTCTCGTTCACTACTCCTGCCTGTTGCAGTGCGTTCACAGCCTGCGCACCTCCCTTTGGAGAATTGTAGAAGTCGCTAAGACTGTCAAAGCCACTTACCATGCTGACAAGGTTGTTATATGTAGCATCATCCACCACCTTGCCCATCTTAACGGCTTTCTCAGTCTTGCTCTGGCTCTTCATCGCCTGCTCATTGAACTTGGCAAACGTCTCTGTGGTGTATGGCATATCTCCTTCAGGCACGAATACCAATCGTGGATGTTGCATACCGTCCACCTGCTCCTGTGTGAAGCCATACTGACTACCATAGTTGCGTAGATGTTCTGTGTATGCTCCATCGGTACCGTTCTGTGCGGCAATCTCGCCTGCCATAGTTCTGCCGTTACCTGACAGCACTACACCGTCACGGCTTACTACTGGTACGTCTTGTATTGCTCTGCTGTCGTATGCCTCACCCATTGAACGTGTAACATTCTGTGCATCCTTGTCACGCTCATAGTCACGGTCGTTAACGGTCTGTCCGCTCTCGTCAACAGGGAAACCTTCGCTGCGGGCAAAGCCGTTACGTGCATCATGGCTCGCTGTGGCGGCTCCACTCTCAATAAGCATATAACGGCCCTTGACACGCTCACCGTTCTGCAGTGTTATCTCTGTCTCACTGCCCTCTACCTTTGGCGCATCGTTCCACTTCTGTTTCACTTGCTCGCCTACGGTATTGGCTCCACGTGCCTGTTCTTCCTCTTGTCTTGCGATTATCTCTGCCTGACGTGCTGCTTCTTCTGCTTCTGCCTTGGCTTTCTCACGCTCCTCTATGGCTTTGCGCTCTGCTGCACGCTCTGCATTGCGTTGTGCTATTACTGCGTCACGTTGTGCCTTGACACCGTTCCAATAGTCCACCTGCTCTTGTGCAGCTTGTACATTTGCTTCATACTGCGCCTTCTCCTTGTTGTACTTGGCTATATTGGTGCCTATCTTTGGTTTCTTTGCTACAGCCTTGTCAAGTGCAGTCTTTGCAGCCTTGGCATTATTCGCCACAAACTCGTCTGCGGTCTGTTCGTCCAGTCCGCTCTCCTCATACACGTACTTGTGCGCACGCTCAGGAGTAACACTTGCAAAGTCCGGCTCTGCGTCCTCGCCTTCGCCTATCATCGGCATTGGCTCTTCTTCCTCTGTCGGTGTTTCCTCTGCTGGTGTTCCTTCTGCACCCTCGGCAACCTCCTCAGCACCTTCTGCTGTTTCAGACTGCTCCTGCGCTTCCTCTGTACGTTCCACGGCTTTCTCTGCCTCATACTGTTGCAGACGTGACATGTTATATGCCTCTGACATTTCCTGCAACTGTTCTTTCACCATAGGCACTGCATCTGTGGCACCATCAAGAAGTACGGCTACCGTACCATCGCCCTGGTCTTGTACAACCTGTACAGTATGCTCGACACCATCATCGGACATAATGGTGAAGTTACTGTTTGGCTCAAATGACAATACACCGTCTATTGCGTTGCTCGCCTCTGTGGCTACTGTCTCCTGAATATTCTGCACAGCTTCTTGTTTCAGTTGCTCGGCATCCTCCACTTCGTCTGTACGCAGTATATCGTCTATGCTGACAAACTCCACCTTGCCTGTCTCTGCATCACGCACGATAAGGTCTTTGTCGGAGTTCTCACGGTCAACCATGCTGCCATCATCAAGCATGCGCACATTACCACTGACAATATACACCTGTCTGTTGTCAGCCTTCATCGTTGCAGGGTGTATCTTGCCGTCACCGCCCTGCTCCTCGCTCGCCACACGGCTGTCAATCTCTTCTGTTGCCTGTTGTGTCTCGGTCTCTATGCGGTCACGTACAGACTGTATCATGCCGTCATACGTTGCCTTGGCGTTCACATAGTCAAGCGCCTTCTGCTTTTCTTCATCACTCCACTGCTCGTTATCGTGTATAATGTACAATGCTGTCATAGGGTCTTCGTCGAACTGACGCATCATGTCCTCACTGACTAATTCCTCTAACTGCTGACGTGTATAATCACGCATATTTTTTGCGTCATGTTGCTCTTTCGCAGTCTGCAGATTATAGCCGTTATCGAAACTTGTCTCTAAATCTGTCAACGTCTCGTTTGCATCATCATCCGTCCTACGCTTGTTCTCTGCCTGTAATACTCCTTTGTATTTCTGCGATTCTTTAACGTAGTTGAGCATTGCCATCTTCTGTTCAGGTGTAACTTCGACCTCGTCTGTCAGGACTTTGTGCAACAAACCCTTTATATCTTCATCACTTCCTGTGGCAAGAACTGGCGCAAACTGCCCCCATAAATCACGGTTTCCATTGAAAGCCTGCAAACATTGCCTGTTAGCACGCTCCATGTCTTTACGTGCCTGATACTTAGGAGTACGATAACCGAGCGTTTTGACACCACTCATAAAACCTCCCATTAATGACACGCCTAAGAATGTTTCTAAATTATCGTCAAGATTGAATACAGAGCCTTCTTCGTGGAAGGATAGATTACCTTCGTCGTCGATAACGTCAAAATTACTGTCGCCTACTAACAAGGCGTTCATAACATTACCTACAACTTCTTCGGCGTACTCACCAAATACACCATGCCACTGTGTTTTCTTTGCAAAATCATCAACGGCTTTGGCTATGTCAGTCGCCTTGACCTTGCGAATAAAATCATTAACCTTACTTAATCCTATCTTATCAAGTCCTTTGGTAGCAAGTTTTGCACCTAAACCTGGCAATAAATCAAGATAGGCACCAACCATTTCTGAATAATTCTCTATAGTGGTACCAGCATACGCCTTTGCAATAGCCTCTCCCCAGTCTTGTCCGTTCTCGTGACCTCCATATCTTACCTGACCGCCTTTAGCTGCATCAAACTTTAAGTCTCCGATATGTCGTTGCGTTGCATCTGCCATGGTTCTTGCCGCTCCTGTTGTGCCGCTCATTACCATAGCACCGCCAATATCGCCCAATACACGACCACCTTTGCGTAGTATCTGACCTTTAAGCCACTTTTCTCCACTTTTTTTTATGGCTGATTTGCCAAATTTTTTCAAGGCGTAACGTGTCAGCATTGATTGTGCAGAACGTCCTGCAGCTGATGCAGGGTTGATACACATTTCCAACATAAACGGCAATGCCTCTGCCGTTACTTGTCCTGCCTTATAACCATGTCCTACTGTAGAACCGAAGTATGCTTGTGTTGCTAACTCTACAGCTTTTGCGTCAAGCATCATCTGTTCTCCCTTAGTCAAAGGTTGTCCTTTGTCCGCTTTATTGAGTGCATCAAGCAGACTCCTACTTTCCGATGTGTCGGACAATCCCATATCCCATGTGTGTACATCAAAAAGTTTTTGACCAAAACCACGTGCAGCACCTCCTGCAAAGGAACTTTCCCACCACTTGCCAAATGTGCCATTTTGAGCATTATGGTCTGCTTCTGCTATGATATTACGTGCATTTTGTATAGCCGTACGTGCAGAAGCAGCTGCCATCCATTCAGGATTTTCCATCATGCTATAACCTGCCTGACCGTAATACGCACCCATAGACAACGCACCACGACCACTCTCATCTTTGACTTGCTGCATATAGTTATCTATATCGTCGGCAAGTCTGTTCACTTGTTGACGATTAGCCTGCATACGCTCTTCATCTGTACGCATAGCCTCGTCTATAGCGTCTTGTTCCTGGTTCGCCTCTGCCTTGTTTTCGTAGGCATTACCAAAACTTGTGACATAAGAAGGTTTGAACTCGCCTGTCTCTGCATCGAACTGGTCTTCACCTCTTACAACATTCTGATTATCGCCATAGGTATTAGGAGTTTCCTCTCTTATTTCCTCTGGTGTTTTGCCTACATCTGACGGACGCTCATAACCTAACTGTACATTACCATATTGGCTTTTCTGCTTATTTTTACGGTAAGTATCAATGTTTTCAACTCTTTTGGTACCGCTTTCTACCGCATTTGCTGCACGTTGCTTCAAAGCGTCAACGCCTGTCATCATACGTTCACGCTCTTCTGCCGTCATTGGTGTTGCGGTCTGTGGCTTAGCCTGCACCTTTCTTGACTGCAACTGCTGTGTGGCACTTGGTTGCTGAGGTCTAACTTGTGGCTTCACTGAGTGCAAACCTAACCAGTCACGGAACTCTTCGTAACTTTTACCTGCGTCGCCACCACCTTTTGTCAGCGTTTCGTACACATACTTGCGATTTTGATAACCTTCTTTACCTTTGGCAAAAAACCAGTCATTAAACTCCTGTTCTGAACCTACATTGCCACCACCATTTTTTAAGGTGTCGTATATATACTTGACTTTACTATTAAGTGCCATATTACTTACTTTTTCGTTCGTTTATTTATATTGAAAGATGAGTAATTTCCGCTACCTCCGCCGTTGCCTCCTTGTCTGTTGCCAGTGCCACCGCTACCTCCTCTTTGCTTTTCCTTTGTCTGTCTTTTGACTACTCTCTTACTAACTTTTCCATTTCTGTCATAATAGTCGGTATAAGTGACATTATCCTTGTCTGTACCAGCAGCACCACTACCACCGCTCTTCTTCTTGCTCGTGCCAGAGCCGGAGCCCCCACCTGCAGCTTTGTTCTTCGCAATCCTTGCTTCGGCTTCTGCCTTAGCTGCCTTGGCAATCTTCTCTGCCTTGACTGCATCTGCACCATCAACAAGCGCCTGCGTCTTGGCTTGTGTGTAGGCTATCAGCGCTTCGTCCTTGCTCTGCTGAGCCTTATACAACTCTGCACGTGCCTGCGCCAGCGTATTGTTTCTATCCTGCGTGGCTTTCTTGTCTGCCTCAGTCACATCTAACTGACGTTGGCGCAGTGCCATCAAATCATCATTGTATTTCTGTTTCATGGCTGCGTCTCTGTCAGCTCTCCTCTCTCTCATCAGGCGCTCATACTCTGCGAGATATGCTCGTTCATCCTCTTTCTGTTGCGCTCGTATCTTATCCCAACGCTTCTCCATGGTAGATGTCATACTCTTATCATGGTTGTATGAGTTAGGTGCGCCCTTAGTCGTGAAATACAGATTGCTCAGTGCACTCACCATGTCGCCTATACCAGCAAACAATTTATCTCGCTTCTCCTTCTTACGCTGTTTCTCCAGTTCTTCAGGTGTCAGCTGTCCGTGCTTCTTGCCTAATGCGGCTAACAGTGCATCATAGTCCTTAACCTTCGGAGGCTCACCACCATTGGCAATATCATCTTCTACCTTCTTGGTGTCATCACCCATTATAGCCTTGCGCATATCCTGCGGATTGGTAGATGATGGGGTATTGTTCGGTGTCTGCGTTGATGTGCTTTCTCCTTCTCCATCGCCACTGTTATTATTCAATGGATAGACCATCGCTCTGCCCGGCCCTTTTCCTGTGGGGTCAGGCGAGCCGACTATGCCCACATCAACATTAGGTTTCTTGCCTGTTCCGCTCACTTCCTCCACGGTCTTGCCATTGTCCTTGAATACCAAAGGGTCTTTCTTGCCACCTGCAACTATTGTATTCGTTGTAGGTGTAGGCGTAGGCGTTGATGTTGGTGCAGGTGTTGTAGCAGTAGTTACCGCTGGTGCAGGTGTTGACGGGGTTGCAGGCACTTTCACACCTGTAGCCTCGTCAACCTCCGTACCAGGGGTATTCCTGTATGTAGTTGTTGTGGTTGCTAATATATCGTCTTTTGTTGCCATGTCTCTTTATCTCGTTAGTATGGTTAGATTGGCAGACTTCCTGCTGCTTGTCCTACTCCTTGTATGGCCTGGCCTACTGCCTGTGCACGCTGAGTATAGAGGTCGTTCAGTTTGTCATTCAGACTGTTCTTCGTTGACATATACTGACTCTCTATCTGGCTCTTCCTATTCTCTGCCTGAGCATTGATGTTACCCATAGTGTCTGCAAGCGCTTGTGCGCTGGCCGCCTTTTCTGCCGCTACCGTCTCATTGGTGCTACCCATTACTGCTGCGGTGCCTGCTGCTGCCTTGTTACGTTTCTTGAGGGCATCTTCGGTTATAGAGAGTAAGCGCTGTGCATCTGCACGTTGTGTAGCGTCCTCGTTATATCTACGGTCGTACCAATCTTGGTTTTCCTTCTGCTGCCGCTTGATGTTGTCAGCTACCTTGCCCATCATCTTTGCCTGTGCAATACCTCCGGCGATAGAACCTACGGCACCTATCGCTGCACCTATCCACATCTTCTTGCGTGGTACATACATAGAGGATGCGCTGCACAAATCGTTAAATCTTATCTTCATTGCTTATATTTTTTTGTTTTCTCACAAAGATAGATATAAATAAATGTCATAGATGTTTATCTGTTCACTTGTCAGGGTATAAAAAAAGGATAGACAAGCCATCTTGGCAAGCCTACCCCAACTAAGTTAGATAGATTATATATATAGTGTTATTCTGTCTGTCTATCTTTTTCTATTATAGATATTAGAATGGTGTCTGTGTTCTTCTCGTTCTCCTTACACGATGGTTGAGTGCATTAGCAATTTCTGTCTTTGCGTTTTCTGCTTTATTTTCCCAGTTAGGTGCTGCAGATGGTTTGGTTATGCTAAGCCAATCAGCCAACACTCGGCATACCATATACTCGTTTATTTGCTCCTTTAAGAAGGACACGGTGGTCTCTGAGAAATCATCAGGCAGAAGCAAGTAGAAGTTGTAGTCACTCCACTCGTTAAGATGATTTATCCTGGCTGTATCATTGTGCACAGGCATCTTAGCATAAGGGTAGAGTGTCTCAAGACATTCCGTATATGCGAGGCTCAGCACACGTGTTACACGGTCTATATTGCCATCCTCGCAGATGTCTTGCACCTGATGTCGGTCGTGGTCGTCTTCCGTCTGCATGATGTCTCCTTCCACATAGGCATAGTTCTTGATGTCATAGAGTAGTTTATTTCTCTCTATGATTATTGTTGCCATTTTCCTGCGTGGAGGAATACCTGTGCTTATGTATCTATTTTTCTCTACCATTATATATTTGTTCGTGTTGGGCGCACACGCTTGTTCAGGGCCTCACGTATCTCTGATAGTGCTGCTCCTGCCATAGTATTGTAGTCTGATGCGTCTGTTTTGTTGGTAATCATGAACCAATCACCGATAGACAGATTGACTATATACTGGTGCATTGCGTCAGCGATAGTATCTTTTGTTGCCTTGTTGTAATTGCTTGGCATTAGCAAAGACACCGTAATGTCTGTTGTGCCATCTGTCAGCTCATTTGACGACGTGGTGCCATCCTCATTGATATACTCTGACAATTTTGTTCGCAGAGTGCCGTAGGCGTTACCTATACTGCGCAGTATCTGATTTGCGTTTTCGTCATCATCGTTAGCCTGCATATTGGCAACATCCTCGTGGTTCTCGCCTGTCTGCCTGCTACGTCCTGTCAGATATGTTTTGTTCTGCACATCATATATCAGCTCTGACATATACAGAGTGATTGTTATTGTCTGCTTTGCCATAAATGAGTTTATTTTTTTGTTTATACTTGTTGTGGCTTTATCCTCGTTGGTTTCTTCCGATAATATATCTTTCTTCTTATGTCGTCCATCATGCCCACGGCATCATTGAAGTAGCTCTCGGCCTCTGATTTGTTTGTAAACTTATACCATCGGGAAACAATGTACGACACGAAGTAGGAGAATAGAGAAGTCTCAATACTATCGTTGAGGTTGGTGTCATAGCTATTACTCAGTTCAAGTGTCACGTCATAGTCTTTATCTGTACTATCTTCTTCCGACTGTGTGCTGACTGCTGTAATGAACTGCTTGAACTGCTCAGTGGCACCGTCACAGGCCTCGCACCAGAACCTCGCCAACATCTGACGGTCAGCGTCAGTGGTAAAGATGCGGTTATAGGCTCCTTCGTCCTCTGTCATCTTGGCTCCGGTGTACGATGTAGTCTTTGCCACCTCATCATACACATTTGCCTTGTCGATATGTAGTACTATCTCTATCATACCATGCAAAGGTATCTGGTTGTTGCCTAATATCTGTGTTATTTGTTTACTCATGTCAGTTAAACCATCTTACCTCAGGACTACCCTTGTAGCCTTTTACCCACACATACCACGCATAGGCGGTGGCGCTGGTGCCTGTATTGTCAAAGTCTCCGTTTATTGCGCATTTCAGCCGTGAGCTGCTTACCCATATACGTCTCGGTGGATATTCCTCAAACAGTGTCCTGCGTTTCTTTCCTTCCAAAAACATCAGTTTCAGGAACATCGCCACCTTGCTGCCATCGCTGACAAGTGAGAGCGACTTTTCCACGAACTCCTGCGCCTTAGAGTATGGTGGATTGGTAATGATGTCGCCCTGCCATTCTTCTGTGCGTGTGAGATAGTCGCTTGTGGTGTCGTTGCATCCTCTGTCTATGATGTCGTTACACTCCACTTTGTAGCCTGCCTGTCTGAACACGTTGGCAAGGTGTCCTGCTCCGCAACACGGTTCCAGGATATGCGGTGCAAACTGTTCAAGTTCAAGGAGCATTTCAGCCGCCTTTGGCTCGGTGGCATAGTAATCACGCTTTTCCCTTTCGTGGTCTGCGTGATTACTCGCTCCGATGGTCTTGAATGTTGATTTAGTATTTCCTTTCCAGTCTTTCATACATTTTTAGTCTTTCCCTGCGTCTTACGCTATCTCTGTATTCTCGTCTTTTGGTGTTGGTGCACTCCTTGCAGTATATCTGGTAGCCGTCACTCTTGGCTCTATTGATACCGTACTCTGTTAGTGGCAGCACCCTTCCACAACTACGGCATTGTTTTGTCTGTGTCATACACTACTATTATCTTTGGCTCTAAATTACCCCCCCTACGGTGTGCATTGCAGGAGCGAGTGCGTTGACACCGTACACACGTCTTGACTGTTCAAACATCGTGTTGTACGGATGGAACATCAGGTTTGCTACTACGTTTGTTTTCATAAATCTCTACTATTGCTGTTTCTAACTGCCCCCCCCCTGATAGGCAGGAAGTTCATCACACCAGCCTTGTGGTAGTGCGCCATCAGGGTTGAACATAGACCGCCTGCCGTGTTAATTACTGATTTCATAATACTCTATTACCCCCCCCATCGGGTAGTGGTCTGTGCCGATTATATTTGTCACTCCCATTGCCTCGTACCTCGTAGTCAGCGCAGGAATACAACCGTCACTTGTCTGTGGTGATACATTTCTTCTCATAATTCTCTACCCATTCTCTTAGCTTCTCAGGCATTGGCTCTATTTCGCCTACACCATCGTTGGCGTATTGTGTAACCTTGTCTATGTTGTCACGCACAAACTCCTGCACCCTCTCAGGATTGAGATAGAAACGTGTGTCAACCTCATCTTCAAGGATGTCTTTCAGTGTCTTTGTCAGCGGCATTGGCTGCGGAAAGTAATAGTTTACGTCCTTACCCTCATTGAGCATAGACCATAGGAATATACGTTCTCTGTTCTGCGGTACTCCGTAGTCCTTTGCGTTAAGCATCTTTGCGAAGTTGGTGTAGCCTAACCGCATCACCTCGTTCTGCCACAGGTTGAACATCGGGAGGAACTTCTGACTTACCATTGCCGCCACGTTTTCAAGGCAAGCATACTTAGGGTGCTTTGTCATCAGCGCATCACGCACATTCCAAATGATAGAGCTGCGAGTGCCGCTACCTTCTGTAAAGCCTGCTTGTTTTCCGCTTTGAGAAATATCCGTGCAAGGAATTGAATAGAACAAGAGGTCAAAATCGGGTACGGTGTTCCAATCAATCTTAGTCATATCACCAAGGTTTCTGTCTGCCCACTGAGGAAACAGTGCATCGTGTGCCTTACAGGCGGCAGGCTCTATCTCACTCCACGCTATCAACTCATAGTCAAACGGTGGGTAGTCCGCTTTTAATCTTTCAAGTGCCAGGCACTGACTGTCATAGCCAGAACAAAGCGTTACAACTCGTAACGGATTGTCGTGCGTGTACTCAATCTCGTTTTGCTCTGCACAAGCATCAAAGATAGTCATCTGCCTTGTGTCATTGCCACGATTGACGAAAGCCTTGCGGAAGATGTGGTATAAGACATCAACTACTATACTGTTACCAGCGAGTTTGTATTGTGCCGACACGCTGACATCTGCATCTTGTATCTTATCTATATCTGTATCAGATACACCCATAAGACGGAAACATTCACGAGGTGTCAGTTTTCTCACAAGCGCTACGCACTCCTTGTCGCCTACATTAAACGTCTGCATTTCCATATCTCTTCATTATTTTGTCTATCTCCCTTTGTCTTGCTGCTGCCACTCTTGGGCATTTATGCTTAATCGCATTGTCACGCTCATACTCTAATATGACGAGACGTTCTTTATCATAATTTGTCATCATGTCTGTTATTTAGTCTGTAATACATTCATTTCTTCTTCTATCTCTCTCAGTGCCTTTTTCCATTCTCCTTTGGTACGGAACACCTCTTGATAGTCCTCAGTGGACTTGCCGATACCCTCATACATCTCTGGTATGTCAGCGATAATCTCATACAACTGCTCAACGGACATACGCAGGTTCTTATCCTCTACCTCGTCAAGTGGAAAGTTCGGCACAATCAGCGTCATAGCCTTAGCCCATCTTTCGTGCAAGCGTTTAAGATTGAAACAACCGAACAGAGTGTCAAGTGCATCATACGGCAGTCCTGTTTCCTTGTGTACGACCTTTGTCGCGTCACGGTAGCGAGCGCAAGCGATGTTAAGTAACTGCTCCGTTGTCATTGCCCTGCATAGTTTATCAGCGTGTGGCACACCGTGCTTTTCAAGGGACAGCTTAAACTTGTTATCCATCATCGTGAAGAACGCTCTGTTCTTAGCAAAGACAGACCAGCCTATATTTTGCCAAAATTCATAATAGTCACGGTCGCTGATGTCACCGTACTTCTTGCGCACCTCTGGCGGCATATCCTCAACATGAAAGTACCGTATGCCGACTGGGTTAAGAAGTTCTTTCTCATAAGTGTTCCACGCTTCTTCCGCCTTGTTGAACGCTTGCTTTATCTGTTGCTTGTATCGTGGATGTTGCTTGATGTTGTATAGTGCATCTGTCATAGACACATACACTATATTGTTAGCCACTCCCATCACTTGTTTAACTATTGCTGAGATATACGGCAGTGCATTATTCAGCTGCTCTACTGTCACTGTCCCTTGCGTGAGATTAGTCTTTATTGTCATAGTATTTATTGTTCACATGCGTCTATCTGTCTGATGCGTTCTTGACAGATATGTATTATCTTTTCGTAATCTTTTTTTCGTGGGTCAGTTGATTTCTTGCGCTGTATGCGCTTCACTATGTCTGCATCCCAAGCATTAAGTTCCCAATCAAGCCAAACGCTCCACGGTTGAATGGTGTGCTGCGAATAGTCGCTCTCACCGACATTGTGGCTTCTTACCTCGTTAGGTATCAGTCCTAAATAGTTCAGTCTGTCATACAGTTTTTTGGGTATTGCTACTGTTTCTTCTGCCATAATTTAATAGTATTTTTATTCTTGTTTATCAAAAATGTTGCCGATAACCTCTAATCCGTATGTTTCCTTGTCTTCAAAAAAGTCTTCGCAACTACCGAGGTTATATGGATAGGCGTTTATTCTAAAACTGCCGTATTCAAACGTAACTTTACAGACATCCTTTACAGTTCCTCTCCACCCTGTACAAGAGTTGTAGTCAGGGTACTCCCACTTTACAATATCACCCTCGTAGATTTCCTTGCCGTTCTTGTCGTACAAGCCTGTGAATTGCCCGATGGTCGTTTCATCGATGTCGGTTTCAAGTCCCGTCGCTGGGTCGTGGATAGTCCACTTTTCGGTGTGCGGATTGCGGGCATAGTGGCGAAGGTCGCCGTACACCCACCACTCACCTCTGCACATACTGAGTGCCCTGAATTTAATTTCTCTCATAGTCAGTCCTCCTTGTTTAGATGTCGTTCCATTGCTTCGGCAATCAGTTCGTCCGTGTCCTCGTAATAGTCGCGGATGGTTGCCTCAATCATATCGTCAAGTTCATACGGATGGCAGTCCTGTTGCAACCACATATTGTAGAGCCTACGCACCGCCGTCAGTATTGCATCAAGTCCTGCGTGTTGCCAACAATATTCGCAGACGGGGAAGAATCCCTCGCCGCAATGGTCATCGGTACACTCTCGCATTGATACGATGTGATGT
>JAEEGL014812371.1_pt1 | contig 49488 bp, 31 predicted proteins | sample 9134231 | NCBI WGS metagenome assembly JAEEGL01 (sample SAMN16246548, study PRJNA631951) | gut metagenome | biome: gut microbiome; feature: rumen; material: fiber-attached | host: Bos | place: Iran: Karaj | collected 2018-10 | reverse complement strand
TGAAAGCCCACGGCGGCTATATCATGCCCGACAACGTGCCGGCCAACGAGTTCCTGAACCTCGAGAACGACAAGATATCCACCTCGCGCAACTGGGCCGTATGGCTCCACGAGTACCTGGAGGACTTCCCCGGCAAGCAGGACGTGCTGCGCTATGTCCTGACGGCTAACGCGCCCGAAACCAAGGATAACAACTTCACGTGGAAGGACTTCCAGGACCGCAACAACAACGAGCTTGTCGCCGTCTACGGCAACTTCGTCAACCGCGCCCTGCAGCTCACGCAGAAATACTGGGCGGGCGTCGTGCCCCCGCGTGGCGAGCTGCTCGACGTCGACAGCGCCGCCATTGCCGAGTTCAAGGACGTGAAGGAGAAGATAGAGTCGCTGCTCGAGCAGTTCAAGTTCCGCGATGCCCAGTTCGAGGCCATGAACCTGGCACGCATCGGCAACCGTTACATCACCGAGTGCGAGCCGTGGAAGGTGTGGAAGACCGACCCGAAGCGTTGCGAGACCATACTGAATGTCTGCCTGCAAATCGTAGCCAACCTCTCGATTGCCTTCGGACCCTTCCTGCCATTCTCGTCGAATCGTCTGCGCTCGCTCATCAACACCAACGATCTGGAGTGGGACCAGCTCGGCAGCATCGACCTGCTTCCAGCCGGCCATCAGCTGAACGAGCCGCAACTGCTCTTCGAGAAGATCGACGACGAAGCCATTCAGCGTCAGCTCGACAAGCTGGAGGCTGCCAAGAAGGAGAACGCCGCCGCACAGTGGGAACCCGCTGCCGTAAAGGACGTTGTGCCCTTCGAGGACTTCGAGAAGCTCGACATCCGCGTGGCTGTCGTCAAGGATTGTCAGCCCGTAAAGAAGTCGAAGAAGCTACTGCAGTTCACCCTCGACGACGGAACAGGCCAGGATCGCACCATCTGTTCGGGCATCGCACAGTACTACGACGACCCGTCGGTGCTGATAGGCCGCCGCATCCTCTTCGTGGCAAACTTCGCGCCCCGCAAGATGATGGGCATCGAGAGCCAGGGAATGATACTCAGTGCCGTCGACAGCGACGACAGTCTCAGCGTCGTCACCACCACCAAGGACGTCAAGCCTGGCAGTCAGGTGGGATAAGAGATCGTGTATAGATGGGGCGGCCCGCCGGTTTCGACCGAGCGGGCCGCCTGTGTTGTGGGGGCGGGGCGTCGGTGTTGTGGGGGCGGATGGCCCAGTCTGCTGTAAGCCATTGTGTGTAAAGGATTTAAAGAGAACCGTATCTTCCCGATGAGAAGATACGGTATTGTTGCGAACAAGATACGGTATTGTTGCGAACAAGATACGGTATTGTTGCGAAGAAGATACGGTTTTGTTGCGAAGAAGATACGGTATTGTTGCGAACAAGATACGGTATTCTTCAAAACCCCTCGTTGGGGTGGTGTTTAGCCTATCTGGTCGAGGGCCTGACGGATGTCGTCGAGGATGTCGTCGATATCCTCGATACCCACCGACAGACGGATGAGGTCCGGTGCAATCCCTGCCTCGCGCAGCTGCTCGTCACCAAGCTGTCGATGCGTGTGGCTGGCGGGGTGGAGCACGCAGCTGCGGGCATCGGCCACGTGAGTAGCGATGTTGATGAGCCGGAGGCTGTCCATCCACTTGATGGCCGTTGCCCTGTCGCCCTTCAGACCAAAGGCCATGACGCCGCAGGAGCCGCCGGGCAGGTACTTTTGGGCCCGCTCATAGTAGCGGTCGCCGGGCAGCCCGCTGTAGTGGATCCAAGCCACTCGGTCGTCCTGTGCCAGCATCTCGGCCACGCGCTGCGCGTTGCTGCAGTGCTGCGCCATGCGGAGGTGGAGCGTCTGCAACCCCAGATTGAGCAGGAACGAGTTCTGTGGCGATGGTATGCTTCCTAGGTCGCGCATCAGCTGTGCGACGAGCTTCGTGGTGTAGGCCATGCGTCCGAACGCCTTCGTGTAGGTCAGTCCGTGGTACGACTCGTCGGGCGTGGTCAGTCCAGGGTAGCGTTCAGCATACGCGTCCCAGGGGAAGTTACCGCTGTCGACGATGGCTCCGCCGACCTGCGTAGCCAAGCCGTCCATGTACTTAGTCGTAGAGTGCGTGACGATATCGGCGCCCCACTCGAAGGGACGACAGTTGATGGGTGTTGGGAAAGTGTTGTCGACAATGAGGGGCACGCCGTAGCGGTGGGCAATGCGGGCGAACTTCTCGATGTCGAGCACCGCACAGCCGGGATTCGAAATGGTCTCGCCGAAGAGCGCCTTCGTATTGGGTCTGAAGGCCGCCTCTATCTCCTCCTCGCTGGCCTCTGGCGAAACGAACGTGCTCTCAATGCCCAGCTTCTTCATTGTCACGCCGAAAAGGTTGTAGGTGCCTCCGTAAATCTCGTTCGAAGTAACGAAGTGGTCGCCCGCCTGGCAGATATTAAAGAGGGCATAGAAGTTGGCCGCCTGGCCGCTGGAAGTGAGCATGCAGCCGACGCCTCCCTCGAGTGCGGCAATCTTGGCCGCCACCATGTCGTTGGTAGGATTCTGCAGACGTGTGTAGAAGTAGCCCTCCTTCTTCAGGTCGAAGAGCATGCCCATCTCGTCGCTGTCGTCGTATTTGAATGTCGTACTCTGCACAATAGGGGGCTCTACCGGCTCCCCGTTCTTAGGCTGATAGCCAGCGCGCACGCAGAGCGTGCCCGGTCGTAGTTGCTTATCCATAGAAGTGTTGGGTTGAAAATCGGGTGCAAAGGTACAACTTTTCAGGGAGAAAGGGCGTCCGCATGCGTTAAAGCAAGTTAAAAGGCCGCAGTTTTGAACGAAGTGTTATGCCAGTTGGTGAAAAAGCCGTACCTTTGCAGATGTGAACACACGGCATGTGCGGTTCACCTTTATACGTCAGACTATGCAAGCAATCATACTCGCGGCCGGCATGGGCCGCCGACTCGGGGAATACACCCGGGACAACACCAAGTGCATGGTGCCGGTGAACGGCATCAGGCTCATCGACCGTCTGTTAGGCCAGCTGGCCCAGCAGCAGCTGCGGCGCGTCGTCATCGTTGTGGGCTACAAGGGTCAGGAGCTGAAGGACTACATCGGCAGCCGCTACGACGACCGGCTCAGGATAGAATACGTCGAGAATCCTGTCTACGACCGAACCAACAACATTTACTCGCTGGCCCTGGCCAAGCAGCAGCTACAAGAGGATGACACGCTGCTGCTGGAGAGCGACCTTATCTTCAGCGACCGGCTCATCCCGATGATTGTCGGCCATCCTTACCCCAACCTTGCGCTGGTGGCCAAGTATGAGCCGTGGATGGACGGCACGATGGTTCGCATCGACGACGAGCAGAACATCGTGAACTTCATCTCGAAGGATGCCTTCAACTATGCCGAGGCCTCCGACTACTACAAGACCGTAAACATATACAAGTTCAGTCAGGCCTTCGCCTGCCAGAAGTACCTGCCGTTTCTTGAGGCCTACACCAAGGCCGTGGGGCTGAACGAATACTACGAGAACGTGCTGCGAATCCTGTCGCTGCTGAACACCCATGACCTGAAAGCCCTGCCGATAGGCGGCGAGAAGTGGTACGAGATCGACGACAAGCAGGACCTCGACATCGCCGAGGCACTGTTTGCCGACGAGAAGGACGTGCTGCGAAAATACTACGGTCGCTACGGCGGATTCTGGCGCTTTCCGCAGATGCTCGACTACTGCTACCTGGTCAACCCCTATTTCCCCTCGCAGCGCATGCGGGACGAGATGCGGGCGCAGTTCGACACGCTGCTGACCGAATACCCTTCGGGCATGAAGGTGAACACGCTGCTGGCCAGCAAGTGCTTCGGCGTCAGCGAGTCGTATGTCGTGCCGGGCAACGGGGCTGCCGAGCTCATCAAGGTGCTGATGGAGGGCGTGGCCACCACCGGACCCACTGCGCCGGGCGCCGCGCCGGCGAAGGTAGGCGTCGTCCGCCCCACCTTCGAGGAGTACCCCAACCGTTACGACGCCGACCGTCTGGTGACCTTCGTGCCACAGAACGCCGACTACCGCTACACAGCCGACGACCTGATGGACTACTTCGACGGCAAGGGCATCAGCCAGTTGCTGCTGATCAACCCCGACAACCCGTCGGGCAACTTCATCGCCCGCACGGACGTGCTGCGACTGGCCGACTGGTGCGGGCAGCGGGGCATACGCCTGCTGGTCGACGAAAGCTTCGTCGACTTCAGCGACGACTACGCCACCAACTCGCTACTTGACGACCATACGTTGGAGACTTACCCGCACATGGCCGTCATGAAGAGCATTTCGAAGAGCTTCGGCGTGCCGGGGCTGCGCCTGGGCATCCTGGCCTCGGCCGACCGGGACCTCATCGCGCGTATAAAGAAAGAGGTGTCTATCTGGAACCTTAACTCGTTTGCCGAGTACTTCATGCAGATCTACAATAAGTACGAAGCCGACTACCAGCGGGCCTGCCTGCGGTTCGTACAGGAGCGCGCCCACTTCTACCAGCAGTTGCAACAGCTGCCGTTCCTGCGCGTCATGCCCTCGCAGGCCAACTACTTCCTCTGCGAGGTGCTGCCGCCCTATACGGCCAGCGGCATCGTCATACGCATGCTCAGGCAGCACAACATCCTGACGCGCGACTGCAGCCTGAAGCCTGGCCTCGACCCCAGCCGCCAGTATATGCGCATCGCCGTCCGCAGCCATGAGGACAACCGGCGGCTGATTGAAGGACTGAAAGGATTGTCGCTATGAAAGTATGCATTTGTGGAGGTGGCAACCTGGGGCATGTTGCCGCGGGCTTCATCGCCTCGAGAACTGGCCACGACGTCTGTCTGCTGACAAGTCATCCGGAGCGGTGGCAGCAGTGCCTCATAGTCGAGCGTCCTGACGGCCATGCGCTCCTCGGCAAGCTGAGCGGTTGTTACAGCGACCCGCAGCAGGCCGTGGCCAATGCCGACGTGGTGCTGCTGTGCCTGCCGGGCTACGCCATCCGCGAGGTGCTGAGCCAGATACGCGGCTACCTGGAGCCTCATGCGGCCGTAGGCAGTGTCGTCAGCAGCACGGGCTTCTTCTTCCAGGCCATGGAACTGCTGCCTGAGGGCACGCCCCTGTTCGGGCTTCAGCGGGTGCCCTTCATTGCGCGCACGGTGGAATACGGTCGTCGTGCGCGGCTGATGGGCTATAAGGACAGCCTACGGCTCGCCGTGGAGCATACCTCCAGGCGCGAGGAGCTGCGCCAGACCGTAGAGCGACTGTTCAACACACCGACGTGCCTGATGGACAATTTCTATGAGGTGAGCCTCTCGAACAGCAACCCGCTATTGCACCCCGCCCGTCTCTACGACCTATGGTGCGACTGGCAGGAAGGCGAGCGTGCGGAGCGCGTGCCGCTGTTTTACGAAGAGTGGACCGAGCGTGCGGCCCGGCTCTACATCGACATGGACGAGGAGTTGCAACTGTTGCTTAAGGTGTTGCCCGTGAGACAGGGGTGCCTGCCCACGGTGCTCGAGTATTACGAAAGTGCCAATGCGGTTGCATTGGCACAGAAACTGCGTTCGATTGAAGCGTTCAAGGGCATTCGTGCGCCCATGAAAGCCGTTGATGGTGGCTTCGTACCTGATTTCCAGAGCCGCTATTTCACCGAAGACTTCGCTTATGGCCTCGACCTGATAAGGCGACTGGCGGCAACAAAGGGCGTGGCGACCCCCGTCATGGACATGGTGAGCCAGTGGGCGAAGGCGTGGCTGGCGCCGGCAGAGGCTCGATAGGCGGCTTAGCCCATCCAGCCGCCGAGCAGCTCGCCGTAGTACTCGTCCAGGGGGAGGTAGATCTTCTTGGGGGGCTGCCAGCCGGGCTGCGGCACCATGAAGTCGTCGCCATACTTGCAGCGCAGGAAGGCCTCGGTGTTCTCGGGCACCAGCACCCGGATGCCGAGGAAGTCGGTCTCGGTGAAACCCGTGTAGTTGAAGACGTCGCGGTAGGCCAGCCACAGGTTACGCTGCGCGTCGGCATCCTTCCATAGGTAGCCGAAGGTGGTACCGTCCTCTTGAAACTTGAAGAACACGTCAATCTGCAACTGGTGGTATTTCAGTGTGACCTCGGTCACCTGTCGGCACGAGGGGTCCTTGGCGTTCACAAGGGTGAACTGGCGAAGGATGCGGAACCCCCGGTCGTAGAGGGCGCGCTCGAAGGTGCGGTCGAAGTCCTTGCCGTACATCGCCACGTCGATGTCGTAGTCGTGCGGTATGAAGCCGTGCTCACGGTAGGCGCCAAGCAGCGTGCCATAGTCGAGCCACACGGGGCGGCCTAGGGCGCGCCCGGCGTCGACGATGCGCGAAAGAGCCTCGAGGCCGTACTTCTTAATGGAGCGGCACTTGACTCGCTCGACGGCATACTTCACTATCTTACTCGTGTCCATAGTCATGGTCTTTGGGGAATGACGATGCAAAAGTAACTAATTTTTCTTAAATCAGCAACAATTAGCCGGCTTTTTTACCGTTTTATTTGTGTAATTCAGTTACATTTGCTATTTTTGCCACCACGTTTATGGCCAAAACACTGAAGGAAGAAACAGCTGACAGCCTGCTATGGGGCGGCATGAACAATGTGTTCTTGCAGGTAGTGGGACTGGTGTTCGGCATCATACTGGGACGGCTGCTCTCGCGCAGCGACTACGGTATGATTGCCATGATTACCATATTTTCCTTGGTGGCCAGCGAGCTCTACAACGGCGGATTCAAGGTGGCGCTCATCAACCTGAAGGCACCTGAGCACAAGGACTTTAACTCGGTGTTCTGGTTCAACATACTTGCGGGCACCGGCCTCTACGTAGTGCTTTTCTTCTGCGCCCCACTCATCGCGCGCTACTACAGCCAGCCTGAACTGACGTGGCTGTGCCGCTATGCCTTCCTGGGCCTGGTGTTCGCGAGCTTCGGCGTGGCGCAGCTGGCCTACATGACCAAGCATCTCAAGATCAAGCAGGTGTCGCAGTGCAGCATGGCCGCCGTGCTGGTGTCGAGCATTGTGGGGGCGCTCATGGCTTGGAGGGGCTTCGGCTACTGGTCACTGGCCACGCAGAACCTGCTCTATATCGTCATCAATCTGCTGCTGGTGTGGCACTGCAGCCCCTGGCGACCGACGTTCGACATCGACTTTGGCCCCGTGAGGCGCATGTTCCCGTTCAGCATGAAAATCATGCTGTCGGGTATTCTTACGCATATCAACGCCAACGTGATGAACATCATGCTGGGACGCCACTATTCGGCACAAGATACTGGCGACTACAACCAGGCCTACCAGTGGAGCAGCAAGGCCTATCTGCTGGTGCAAAACATGGTGAAGCAGGTCGACCTGCCCGTGCTTTCCAGCATTCAGGACCAGCGGCAGCAGCAGTTGCACGTGCTGCGCAAGATGATGCGCTTCACCGCCTTCGTCTCGTTCCCCCTGCTCTTCGGGCTGGCACTGGTGTCTCACGAGTTCATCATCATCACCATCGGGCATAAGTGGGCCACGTCGGCATCGCTGCTCCCACTGCTGTGTGTCAGCGGCGCCTTCATGCCCTTGTCGACGCTGATGTCCGACATGATTGCGAGCCGCGGCCGAAGCGACATCTTCATGTGGTGCACGGTTACGCTGGGATTGCTGCAGATTCTGCTCATCAGCACCCTCTGGCCTTACGGCATTCGCACCATGGTCGTGGCTTTCGTGGCACTTAATCTGTCGTGGGTGGGCGTATGGTTCTTCTTTGTCGCCCGACTGACGGGCTACCGACTGGTCGATTTTCTCAAGGACATCATGCCCTTCGCCTTGGTGGCGCTGGCTGTCATGGTGGTGACGAGGCTGGCTACTGGCGCCATCGCGTCGCTCGTCGTTCTGCTGGCTGTCCGTGTTGTCTTGGCAGCCGCCCTCTATTATCTCGTCATGCGCCTCGCACGGGTGAAGATCATGGACGACTGCCTGCAGTTTATCCGTGCACGACTGAAGCGCGGCAGATAAACCTTATTTGTTCAAGATGATTGCGGGTTCCCTAACCGAGGGGTGCCGAACCTGCGGCATACGCCCGCCTAATCAGCGGCATACGCCCGCCGCACAAGTGGCTCCAGGCCCGCCTAATCAGTGGTATACATCCGCCGCACCAGCGGCTCCAGGCCCGTTGGCACCATGCCCGTGATACGTTGTTGTTGGCGCACGCACTGCCGAATCTGCGTGCTCGAAATGTCGAGCAACGCCGTGTCGACAACGGTGACATTCGGCGGTAACTGGCTGCGGTCGATGGCGCTGCCGCGCCGCGGATAGACCACCACCTGGTGGTCGCGCAGGATGTCGGCAGCGCGATACCAGCGGGGGAAGAGCTCCCAGTTGTCACCACCTATTAATAATATAAAGAGGTGGTGAGGGTAATCGGACTTCAAGTGCTGAAGCGTGTTCCAAGTGTAGCTGGGCTTGGGCAGCCGCAGCTCGTAGTCGCTGGCCACCAACCCCGGTTCGCCGTGCAGCGCCAGGCGCACCATCTGGTAGCGCAGCTGGTCGTCGAGCAGGTCGCTGCTCCCCTGCTTCAGCGGGTTCTGCGGCGACACTATCAGCCACACCTCATCCAGGCCGGCCAGCTCCCTCAGCTGCCGTGCCAGCTCCACGTGTCCCACATGAATGGGATTGAACGAGCCACCGAAAAGTCCTATCTTCTTCATCGCTCTCTTTATATTGTTGGTCCTGTCTCTTCCGCCCGTCGCGCTCCCTTCTTCCGTCATTTTCCCTTCTCCTTTCCGTCACTTTCCCTTCTTTCCTCCGTCGTTTTCCCTCCTTCTTTCCGTCATTTCCTCTCCTCCCTTCCATCACTTTCCCTCCTCTCCTCCGTCATTTTCCTTCCTCCCCTCCGTCGTTTTCCTTTCCCTTTTTGTTCTAACTGTTGTCCTGTATGTTGCGTTGCCAACGCAATATCCTGAACGCCGGTTACCGGCTGCAGATAACCCGCGCCATCTCGTTCAGCGTGAGGCACTGGCTCCGACTGATCGTCCTCTTCTCATTATGGTGCTCCCAAGGAGCGAGGATAAGCAGCCGGCCTTCGGCACAGGCTTTCATCTTCAGCCCTCCGGGCTTGGCTAATTCCGTGAATCCATTCTCCTGTAAATAAATCAATGGGTGGCCCTCTTCATAAGCAGCGTGCATAATGGCTTTCTCGCCCGGTGAGATAGAAGGCGACACCAGCACAGCTCCGCGCCGGCAGGCGGCAAGAGACGCTGCAACCTTCGCTTCAATCTGTGCAGGCGTAAGGCTTCGTGAACACTGCACCTGGACCAGCTCTGGGCGGTCTACCAAGAAACGGTTACCAAGGGACGAGAACGTGAAAGGCCCTACCTTCAGGTTGCGTTGTACGCGGAACAGGTCAGGGTGTTCGCGCTTCATAAGCAGGCGGCGTGGATTGTCGGCCAGATAGTTCAGCCACCGCTCCCTTTGTCCCGCCTGCAAGAGTAGTCGGTCGTTATAGCCCCTGGCAAAGAGCATGCCGTGGGTGCGGTCCTCGCCTCGCCGGTCATGCTGTTGTCCTGTATGTTGCGTTGCCAACGCAACATGCTGAACGGCGGGAAGGCCAAGCACCAACTGGCGGTAGTGATGGTTACAGCTCTGCTTAAACCCACGAAGAGCCATGCCCAAGGGCTTCTCCATCTTCTCTTTAACGAAGAGGATGCCGTGGAGATGGTCAGGCATCATCTGCAGTGCCACGACGATGATTTCGGGATGATGGTCGGAGCACGCCCACCACTCCTGCTCAACCTTGAAGCCAAGGTCGGTGTAGCGTATGGCAGGGGCGTCGGGGCTGCCTTCGGGGGCGTCGCTCTTTCCCACGACCTCACCGAAAAGCGGACGGCGGCCTTCAGTCACCATCGTAATCATATACATCTGGCGGTCGGCGTAGTCGTTCCACACGGCACGGCGCAGCATCGAGGGCTTCTTCTGGCCGGCGTAGGGCTGCTGCTTCCGGAAGGTCTCTTCGGTCATGGCCTTGCGCTTATGGCTCGGTATGTTGCGTTGGCAACGCAACACACAGGACGGAGGTTAGTGATAAAGGAAGGCGTGGACGGAGGTCATGGCTTGAGGAACGAGCTGACCAGGGCGAGGGTTTCCTCTTTGGCCTGCTGGAGGTCATCGTTCACCACGACGTGGTCGAACTGTGGAGCGAACGTCAGCTCATATTCGGCCTTGGCCAGTCGGTTCTCGATGGCCTCGGGCGTGTCGGTGCCCCGTCCCTCGAGTCGCCGGCGCAGTTCCTCAACCGATGGCGGCTGTATGAACAGGCTCATGGCCCGCTCGCCGTAGAAGCGCTTGATGTTCACGCCTCCCTTCACGTCGACATCGAACACCACGTTCTGCCCTGCCGCCAGCTGCTGCTCCACTTGTGCCTTGAGTGTGCCGTAGAAACGGTCCTCGTAGACTTCCTCATACTCCAGAAACTCATCGTTCTCAATGCGTTGGCGGAACTCGTCGGGCGTCAGGAAGAAATACTCCACCCCGTTCTGCTCCGTCCCACGTGGCGCACGGCTGGTGCACGAAACGGAGAAATAAAGATTCAGCTCCGGATGCTCAGCCATCAGCCAGTTCACAATGGTGCTTTTGCCACTGCCGCTGGGGGCGGAAAAGATTATCAACCCCCCTCGGTCCCCCCGAAGGGGGGAAGTGGCTGGCGCATGATTTGAGCATATTGTTGTAGGTTGTTTGTCCATCACTTTTCTTATTTTGCTTATAACATCGTCAATATTACCTAACACTTCCTCATTCGTAAACCGAATGACAGTGAACCCGTATTGGTTCAAGTATGCAGTACGTTCCTTATCATTCAAAGCTTGGTTGCCGACATAATGGTATCCGCCATCTACTTCTACGACCAAACGCTTCTTAAGACACACAAAGTCTGGGATATAACCATAAATAGGATGCTGCCGACGGAACTGAAATCCCAGTTGACTGCCACGCAAGCACTCCCACAGAGCTGACTCTGCTGGAGTCATATAGCGACGATTGCTCTTAGCATTACTCAGCAACATTTTATACGTGCTGCCATCAGTTGTTTCGTATCCGTAACGTCCCATATTGCTATTTAACACATCGCGCCAGCCCCCTCCCCCTTCGGGGGAGTCGGAGGGGGTTTTTTACAGGGCATTCAGCACCTGCTCCTTGATCTGCTCCAGCTCATCCTTCATCTGTACGACGAGGTTCTGCATCTCGGCAAGGTTCGACTTCGATCCCGTGGTGTTTATTTCACGGCCCATCTCCTGGGCGATGAAGCCAAGCTTCTTGCCCTGGCCGTGGCCATCGCGCATGGTTTCGCGGAAGTACTTCAGGTGGTTGGTCAGGCGCTGCTTCTCCTCGCTGATGTCGAGCTTCTCAATATAGTAGATGAGCTCCTGCTCCAAGCGGTTCTTGTCGTACTCCACACCGGGAATCTGCTGCAGGCCATCGACGATGCGCTGGCGGATCTTCTCCACACGCTGCTTCTCGTAAGGCTCGATCTCGGCCAACAGCCGCTCGATGTTGTCGATCTTCTCAGTGAACTTCTTCTCAAGTGCGGCACCCTCCTGACGACGGAACGCCACGAGGGCTTCAATAGCCTGTTCCACAGCTTGCTGTGCGGCAGCCCACTCTTCGTCGCTGAGCTCTTCCTGGTCGGTGCGCGTCAGCACGTCGGGCATGCGCATCAGTGTCGTCATCCAGTCGTCGGGCTCGGGAATGCCCACCTGCTGCGACAGCTCTTTCAGCTGCAGGTAGTAGTTCTCTACGAGTGCAGCGTTGACAGGCGTAGCGTCCACGCCCGTCTCCTTCTCTATCCACAGGCTGAAGTCGGTCTTGCCACGCTCCAGGGCCTGGCTGATCATCTGCCGTATTATCATCTCCTTCTCGCGGTAGAGTGGAGCGATGCGCGTCTGCAGGTCGAGCTGCTTGGAGTTCAGCGACTTAATCTCGGCGTGTATCTTCTTGTCCTTGTATGCTACGACGGCCTGGCCGTAGCCCGTCATTGATTGTATCATTTCGACGTACCAAATTTGTTATACGACACGTTTTCTGGCTTCCACTTATCCTTCGGCGTAGGCTGCTCGGCGGGATGGCCGACAATGACGATGCAGAGGGGAACGACGGTTTCAGGCATGCCAAGCACCTGCTGGATATGCTTGTAGCGCTCGTCCATCGGGTAGGCACCCGTCCAAACGGCACCAAGCCCCATGGCATGGGCTGCCAGCAGCAGGTTCTCGGTGGCTGCCGACGTGTCCTGGATCCAGTATTCCTGTGCCTTGCCCTGAAGGGCCTTGCTCATGTCACCGCAAACGACGATGGCTAGCGGGGCGTTGCGGAGCATGTCGCCGCCACGACCTTTTCCTGCCAAATTGTCGAGCATGGCCTTGTCGTCGACGACGACGAAGTGCCACGGCTGCTTGTTCACGGCTGTTGGAGCGGCCATGGCGGCACGCAGCAGCTTCTCCACGCAGCAGGGTTTCACCTTTTCGTCGGTGAACTTACGCACGGAGGTGCGGGTCATGATGACCTCCAGGGCGTCCTTCTTGTTCTGGCCGCAGGCCATCTGCCCGCCGGCGCACTCCTTCTTCTCTGCCTCGCCCTTCTGTTCGCAGCAGCCTTGGGCGAAGGTGGCACCCGTGCCCACTGTGAGCAGCAGTGCCATTGCGATGATTTGCTTTTTCATTGTTGTTACTTGCTAAGAATGATTGCTTTGTGCGTGCAAAGGTACGAAAAAAGTATGAAACCACGTTACTTTTTTCCTTTTATTAAGTTTTGGGGTGGCAGCAGCTCCGGAAGCACCCAAAGATTCCTCCGAGAAGTCTGGGAGTTTCCTCGGAGAAGTGTGGAGGTTTCCTCGGAGAAGTGTGGAGGTCTCCTCGGAGAAGTCTGGGAGTTTCTTCGGAGAAGTCTGGGAGTCTCCTCGGAGCGGACTGCAACGAGAATCCCCCGCAGCAACTGCTTTTCCAGTCGCTGCGGGGGAAATCAATAAAGGTTGTGTGAATGGTCGCAGTGAGCGTTTACTTCACAACCACCTTCTTGCCATTAACGATGATTACACCACGCTGGGCGTTCTTCAGGCGCTGACCGGCAAGGTTGTAGATGGCCTGCTTCGTGGCATTGGGACGCACGCTGTTGATACCGGTGGTGGTGTTCTCAGTGACTTCGAGCAGCCAGCCTTCCTTCACGTTCATGCTTGGTGAGCTCCAGAAGGCCACAATGTCGTAAGCCTTACCAGCCTTCAGCGTCATGTTCGAGCCAGCCGCATTCTCGACGACGCTGCTTGCAGCATCGCCTTCGATGGTTACCAACTCACCGGAACCAATCCACTCGCCGTTGACAACGAGCTTGAACTCCTGGTCCTCAGTGAGACTGGTGAGGTCGACAGTGGTCAGGTAAGCATAGTTGCCGAGGAGTTCCATCTCCGGGCCGTTCCACTCGTTCCACGAGCCGCTGATCTTCACACTGGTAATCTCGGGATAGTAGCTGTACTTCTTGCCGTTGATAAACTCCAGGTCGGCGGTCTGCTCAGCCCCTTCTCCAGTACCGTTGTTCCAGATGATGAACTGGGGCTGATGCTCGGCGGTGAAGTTGTAAGTCCATGAACGGTTGAAGAAACTGCCACTGACCTCAACAAGCGTGCCAGGCCATGCGCCACTGAACTCGGTTACAGTGTTGGTAGCAGGATCGTAGCTGAAGGTGTAAGCATAAACCTCAGACCAGCCACCCTTGTTGTCGAAGCTGACTGAGAAGGGACGCTGTACGTCCAGGGTGAGCGTGTTGGCAGCAAGGTCGGCAGTGAACACCAGCCTGTAGTCGCCGGCCTCGGCAGGCATCCAGCTCTGGTTGCCCTTTTCGGGCAGCTGATAGCCGTCCCAGTTCTGGTTGGCGCGGAGCTTGTACTCGTAAGCCTCGGCAGGCACCTCGTCGACAGTCACGTCGAGCGTAGCGGTGTAGATGTTCTCGTTGTCAGCATCCTGCACCATGAAGACGTCGTCGTCCCACGTCATGCCGGGGATAGTGCCCACGATGCCGTAGAGGGTGCCCTCAATCTTCAGGCCGCGGAAGTTCACCTGTCCCTTGGTGGTACGCTTGACATAGAGGCGCACGTTCACCTTCTGACCGGCAAACTCGCTGAAGTTCACACGGAACTGAGTGAACTCATCGGCTGTCCACAGCGGCATGTTTTCCTTGTTCAGGGTAAGGATGTTCTTGAACTCTACGCCGTCGGTGGTCAGCTGGATGGCCACTTCTTCGCCATCGGCCATCTCCCAGTCAGCAGCCCAACGCACGGGAATGGAGTTGGCACCAAGCTCGACTGAGAGCCAGTTGCTGCCCTCGTTCAGGTAGACAGCGGGACCCTCCATCCAGGTCTCGGCCACGCCCTCGACGAAGTTCACTTTGTTATAGATATAGAGGTCGTTGTAGTCCTCTACTGTCCAGTAGTAGCTTTCGTTTCCGTCGGTAGTCCATCCGAGAGGCGGCTCGCTGGGTGATGTGCCCTCAAGAGCAGGCTCCCAAGGCAGTTCGGAAGCAGTCAAGGCGTTGATGTCGAGCCACTCTGAGGAGTAGCCGCCCTTGCCGTCGGTGCTCCATGCGCGGAAGAAGTAAACTTGTCCGGCAGTCAGGTCGCTGACGTTGATGGCATCGCTGCTGTTGCCCACATAGACCACTATGCCGCCGCCCTCAATGGCGTCGCCAACGTTGTAGTTGCCGGCAGGTGTGCCGAAGAGACCCACACCGAGGGGCTGGTCCCATTGGTTGATCTCTTGCACGTCGGTCATGGCAATGACCATCTGTGCACCGCTGTCGGTGGCCGAGAGCTTCATGGTGTTCTTGTCGGCATCAGCCACAGCGAGTGCAACGGGTTTGGCGGGCTTCAGGGCGATGGTGCCACTGTTGGCGTCGTTGCAGTAGAGCGGACCGTCCATGCACAAGCCGTTGTAGGCGATGACGAACACGTTGTATATGCCCTGCTCCATGCCTGTCATGCCTTCAAACTCGTTACCGTCAACAATGGCGATGACCATGGCATTGCCGATAGCATCGCCCACCTTGTACTTGGTCTGGTCGACGGGCTTCTCGCTCAGCTGCTCTTCGGTGGTGGCCAGCACGATGTAGTGGTCGCCATTGCCAGCCTGGAAGGTACCCGAAATCTGGTCGCTGGTAGAGGTGAGCTGCAGGTCGCTGCCAGAAACGGTCGGAGCGGAGCAAGCCTCAGGAGCCACGAAGGTGTAGACCTGTCCGTCGGCAGGATAATTGTCGGCGTTGTAAGAGATGCTGTTGTCGCTGGCCGAGACGACGCTTCCATCCCATGAATGCAACTGCACGAAGTCGTTGCTGTCGCCCAGGATACCGACACGGAAGAAGTTGGATCGTCCCGGAGTTTCGGGCTTGAAGCCATTAAACTTCATCTCGATGTTGCCGCTCTGCTCGTAGAGGCGGTACTGGATGGTGGCCTTTGCACCACAGGCTTCGTGTTCCCAGTCGTTGCTGGACTGGAAGTCAATGTTCTTGTACTCGATGGCAAGGGCGCGGTTGCCCTCAGTGCCTTCGAGCCAGTAGCTGATCTGTGTGTCCTCAAGACCGTAGACGCCCTCACGCGGGAACATACCAAAGATATCATGGTTGCCGTCGGTGGTGAACAAGGTTATAATGTTCGAATGGGCCTGGGTGCTGATGGTCTCGGTGGGGGAGAGCTGTACAAAGAGGTCTGTGCCGATGAGGAAGTGAGTCATCTTCTGACCGTTGTAACGGAACTCGAAGCCGATGGGGAAGCCCTTGGCGTCCTCAACTGCATTGAACTCCATGTTGCCGTCGGCATCAATCATCATTTGCGACAGATCTTTACCCGTATTGCCCTTCAAGTCAACAACGGTAGCTTGGCTGGGTTCACCCGGCTCGCCAACGGCGTCGGTCGAGACGGAGTAGGCAATCATCTGGGCCTGCATACAAATGGCGGCCAGAAGTGCCATTGCTAAGAAAGAAAATCTTTTCATAAGCGCTATAGTTTAAGTTAATAATAAAAGAATGGAGTTAATTAAAGTCTTATTTGATCTGCTTCCGTACAGTGCCGTTGCTAAGGCGCATGATGTTGATGCCACGCTGGGGCTGGCTAAGCTGCTTGCCGGTCAAGTCGAAGGTTGACGGTTTAAGACTGGAAGTAGAAGGCTGAAGTGTCTCGATACCATTTTGATCGGGGTCTGGATAGGTCACGTTATACGTGCCGTCGCTGCCAATGCGGAAGATGGTGATGCCAGGATTCTTGCCTTCTTTGGTCTCACGGTAGAAGAGGTAAGTGGCCTCTTCCTCGACCACGAGCGACACATCGTTGGGCGCAATATCACGACCAATGGTCTTTGTCCATACGCGGTTGCCGTCCTTGTCATAACGGCGAATGATTATCGACTCTTTGTTGTAAGCAGCCAGGTCGCGATAGACGGCAATCCAGTCGCCACACTTCAATGAGCCCACGCCGATAAGGCCGTAGTAGTAGCCGCCGCTGTTACCTGCATTCTTGCTGGCGATGGCCACGCCGAGCTCGTCGTAGAGATAGTCGCCGTCGAACGAGAACTTCTGGTGCATGACATTGCCCGTGGCACCAAAGTCAGAAGCAAACTGCACCAGAATTTCCTGCGTCTCGGGGTTAGCGGCAATGCTGGGGTAGTTGTGGTCGTATGCATCGGCATTATAGCAGTCCAGACCAGTAAGTCCGAAGCCGAGCGAGCCGTCCTCGTTGATGTGCTGCACGCGGATGTTGTGTGCGAAGTCACCCATAGCACGCTGGAAGGCCACGCAGGCACCACCATTGCCATCGCTGACAATGCGGTAGTGGTTCATCTCATAGCCACCGTAGGCGTGGTCGTCGTAGATAACGGGCTCGCCCCACTGGTCCTCGAGGTCGCGGTTCAGGCGCTGCACGCGGGCTCCGTCGGGGCAGTGGTCGAAGAGCAACAGGTCGCCATCGAGCGAGGGCAGGAGCTTGTACTGCAAATAGGGCTCGTCGCGCAGCTTCTTAGGCTCGTCCCATGCCGGCACGCCGTCGGGATCGATGCGCTGGACGAAGGTTTTACCGGCAGAGCTGTCCTCATTGATATCGACGAAGATGAAGAACACATCGTCGCCCACGACGAAGGCATTGGTGAAAGGCCCGTTGGTGATGTTGCGGTACTCTATGCCATCGAGTCCCCAAAGGAAGTTGCCCTCCTGGTCAATTTTGTAGATGGCAGGTGAGAAGAAATAGCCGTTGCGTTCCTCTGGGGAAAGCGTTGCCTCCTCGGCGCGACTGTCTGCAACGGTGACGATGGCCGAGCCGTCGGAAGCGACACAGAGCGCGTACTTCGACCACCACGAAGGTGTCGCATGGTCGTTGATGAGGATAGGCTCCTCAAACTGCGGCACACCGTTGATGTCGAGTAATTGCAGGTAGGTGCACTCCCCAGCGTGAATGGCGCCATTGAGCTCAAAGCTGCGAGAGGTCTTCCATGCTATCCACGTCTTCTTGTCGGCGGTGCGGGCCACCAAAGGGCTGCAGGCGTAGTAGTCGCCGCCAATCTTGGTCTCGCCGTTCTCATCAACGTAGGTGGTACTGAAGATGCAGTTCGGCGTGGCATTGGTGTTCCACTGGGCAAGGGCTGGTGCTGCTGCGGCCATTGCCATGATTACGAGTGCATAAAACTTTTTCATAAGTTTTAGTGTTATTTGTTGTTGATAATCTTTTTGTCCTTATATATAATAAGAGGTGTAGACTCAGTGGCGGGACGTCCCTGCAGGTCGTAGCGCTTACTTGTTGCCGATTCACTATTGACGATTTCGTCAATACCTGTGGCAGAAGCGTTCTGCAGCGAGAAGTAGACGTCGTGGATGGCTTCGGTGTAGGTGGCCTGTACGAGCAGGCGGGTCTTGCCTGTCTCTGGGTTCACCTCGTGGAGCATGTAGTAGCCACGGCCGTTCTCACCAGTGATACCATCGCCGGCGGCATCCTCAAATTCGAGCAGATAGCAGTCGTCCGTGTCCAAGGGCAGTTCGATGACCTGTTTCTTGCGGGCCTCGGTATAGGGTCCGCCCTCAGCCACGACGTCGCCTGCCGAGTTGAGCACCGTCCAGGTGGTCTCCTCGGGGTGTTGGTCGGTCATAATGGTCAGGCGCACGGCATACTGTGCGTTGACGGCGTTGGTCAGCGAGTAGTGCTGGTGGACGCTTTCCACGTCGGCACCATTGAGGTCGGAGAGCCACAGCTCCACTTCGTTGGCACTGCCGTCGGCAAGTGTGAAGTTGGTGAACGGCGGTATGCGTAGCGAAGCAATCTCCAGGGGCTCCAGACTACCGGTCCATGCTGTTTGCTGCACGCTGCCGTTGATGTTGACGTTGAGGTTAGCCGTGTTAAGTGTCTCGCTGCCCGTGTTACGGACGATGAGGTTGCACGTGAACTCTGGCATACAGATGCGGTTGGGCATGTTCTCCACCCGGAGAATCTTTGCGTTCTGGGCATGGCCGTTGGGCCGTGGCGTATAGGCTACGCCGACAACCTCCTTAGTCGTGATGTCCTGAACAAAGGTGACCAGTCCCAATTCGTTCTCGTTGGTGAAGTGCTGCACGGGCCATGTGAATTCGTACTGATAAGGCGTCACCTGCGTGAGACAGGCCTCAAGGGGCTGGCCTTGGGCGTTGGGCAGTAGCTTGCGCATGACATAGTTCCACGAGCGCTCGCCGTTGGCTGCCGGCTGGTCCCACTCGATGCGCTCCTCAACGACGGCGACGAAGAGGCGCAGGTTGCTGCCATCGGTGATACCGATGGACGAGAGGCTGACGTTGGCCTTCAGCTGGTTGTCGTCGGTAATCGTGGCCTCAGTGAACACGTTCACCTTTTCGGCAATCTCGCCTGCACCGTCGACATAGAAGTCGAGATACTCCTCATAGCCCCATGAACCGACATGCTCGCCATTGACCTGCAACGAGGGCACGCCCGTGACGCCGTAGTAGTTGGCACGGGCCATCACCTCCTCTGGGTTGGCCAGATAGAAGGGATCCTGCGGCGAGGGGAAGTTGTAGTGGTAGGTAATGGCCACCATGTCGCCCATACGATCGGCAATGACCTTGTCGAACGAGGGCGAGAAGTCGGCACATGGGTCGCATGACGTGTTGGTGAACTCCTCGAAGAGCACCAGGCGGTGGGGTGGGGTGGGCGTGCTGCTGAGGTTGAAGAACACGTCGTAGACGCTTCCCTCATAGTCGCCTTGTGTGATGCGCTTGGTCTTGCCCTCAGCGTCGACCTGGAACAGCTGGTAGTAGCCGTTGCCGGCACTGCCCTTGATGCCGTCGCCACCAGCATCGAGGAATTCCAGCTGGTAGCAGTCGTCGTGGGTCAGCTGGAAGTCGACGGTGATGAACTTACGGGCCTGCCCGTCGTAGGGACCGCCCTCGCGGATGACGCTGCCAGCCGAGTCGTAAAGCTTCCACGTGATCTCTTCGGGTTTCTTGTCGGTGTAGAGCTTCATCTGCACACCATAAGTGGCCTGCACGGAATTGCTGAACTGCGAGGTGCGCGTGTTACTGACGGCAGTGCTGCCGTTAATGTCTGAGAACCACACCTCAACCAGGTTCTTGCCGTCGCCGTTGAGATTGAACGCGGTGAAGCCATCAAAGACGAGTGTGTCCTTGTCAAGATAGCCAAGGCTGCCCGTCCATGGGTAGCGCTTCACCTCGTCGTTGACCATTACATTGAGGGTGGCCGACGTGATGGTGTTGGCACCGTCGTTGCGCATGATGACCTTGCCGTAGTAGTTAGGCGTGCAGATAAGGTCGGGCGTGTCGTAGAGGTTCTGTAGCACCAGACAGTTCTCACCCTCGGCGTTGGGGCCGCTATAGGCAGTGGCGAGCACCTCTTTGGTCTCGATGTTCTGAACGAAGGCTACTACGCCTAACTCGTTGAGGCTGTCGAAGAAGTCGACAGTCAACTCCGCATTAAAGTTAAACGGTGTAGCAGAAAGGCTTTGTCCGGAGGCGGGCGTCAACAGCTTGCGCATGGTGTAGTAAAGCTCGGTTTCCCCGTTGGGATAAGGCTTGGGCGACACGATGTGCTTCTCGATGAGTGCTACGAAAAGGCGCAACTGCGACAGGTCGCTCCCCTCGGTTAACTGGGAGGTCTCGAGTGTAGCTTGTGTGCCCACGACGGAAATGTTCAGCTGATGACCGGTCAACTGCTTCTGAATGTCGATGACAAACTGAGCGGGCTGCTGGGCGCAGTAGCTGATGGCATTGCTTAGGTAGTCAAAGTTGCGCTCGCCAAGCTCCTGACCGTCAACGTAGGTCGTGGGGACGGCCGTCACGCTGTAGAAGTCCACTTTACCCTGATGGCCTTCCTGGTCGAACAGGTAGTAGGGGTCTGACTTGTCGGGGTAGCTCGAGTGGTACTTGATGGCGATACAGTCGCCCAATCGGTAGTTAATACACGAGTCGAGCACGGGTGACCACGATGCGCAGGGTCCGCAACCAGTGTTTGTGAACTCTTCGATTAGCACCAAGCGCTTCTGTTGTGCCTGCGTGGCAGTTGTGGCTATCGCTAAAAACAATAAAAGCAAGTAGACTTTCTTCATGTTCGCTTTGTTACTTTGATTCAAATTTCGGTGCAAAAGTAACAAAAAGTAGCGAAACAAACAAGAAAATGACGAATTATTTGTTAAAAAAACGAATTAAGGCGTCCCTGTTTGCTCGTGTTTGGCAAACTCGAAACGCCCTTTGTACCCCGACCGAGAATCGAACTCGGAACTAAGCTTTAGGAGAGCCTTGTTATATCCATTTAACTATCAGGGCATGCACAACAATGCATTTGCAGGTGCAAAGGTACGAAAATCCTTCGACACCTGCAAATGCTTTGGGCATTTTTTTATCTGGCAATGACAAGATAGTAGTTTTTCTTGCCACGCTGTACCAGCAGGTACTTGCCATCGATGAGGTCGTCGGCAGTAATGGTGCGGTCGTCGGAGAGCTTCTCCTTGTTCAGCGAGAGGGCACCGCTCTTGAGGAACTCACGGATCTCACGCTTGCTGGCGAAGACGTTGGCCGTCTGAGTGAAGAGCTCTGAGGCCACCTGGCCAAGCTGGTCTTTCTGAATCTCAAACTGGGGTACGCCATCGAAGACATCGAGGAACGTCTGCTCGTCGAGTTGCTCCAGGGCCTCGCGGGTAGCCTTGCCAAAGAGGATGTTCGAGGCAGAGATGGCCATGTCAAGGGCCTCCTGCGAGTGTACCATCACGGTGACCTCCTCAGCCAAACGCTTCTGCAGCGTACGGCGGCCGGGATCAGCACGGTGCTCATCGATGAGGGCGTCGATGACGTCCTTTTCCAACGATGTGAAGATCTTGATGTAGCGCTCTGCATCGTCGTCGCTGACGTTGAGCCAGAACTGGTAGAAGCGGTAGGGCGTAGTGCGCTGCGGGTCGAGCCAGATGTTACCACTCTCCGTCTTGCCGAACTTCTTGCCATCGCTCTTCGTAATGAGCGGACAGGTCAGGGCGAAGGTCTCCACCTCGCTGCCGAGCGTGCGGCGGATAAGTTCCGTACCGGTGGTCATGTTGCCCCACTGGTCGTTACCGCCGAGCTGCAGCTTCACGCCATAGTGCTGGTAGAGGTAGAGGAAATCGTAGCCCTGCAGCAGCTGGTAGGTGAACTCGGTGAACGACAATCCGTCGCGAGCCGTGCCGTTGAGGCGTTGCTGCACGGAGTCCTTGGCCATCATGTAGTTCACGGTGATGTGCTTGCCCACTTCTCTTGCGAAGTCAAGGAACGTAAAATCCTTCATCCAGTCGTAGTTGTTCACCAGCAGGGCGGCATTCTCGTCCTTCGACTCGAAGTCAAGGAACTTAGCAACCTGTCGCTTGATGCACTCCTGATTATGGCGCAGCGTCTCGTCGTTCAGCAGGTTACGTTCCTGCGACTTGCCTGAGGGGTCGCCAATCATGCCAGTGGCACCACCGACGAGGATGACGGGACGGTGGCCACAGCGCTGCAGATGGCGCAGCATCATGATGCCACAAAGGTGACCGATGTGCAGCGAGTCGGCCGTCGGGTCGGTTCCTAAGTATGCCGTTACCATCTCCTTCTGGAGGAGTTCTTCAGTGCCTGGCATCATCTGTGCCAACATTCCGCGCCAGCGGAGTTCTTCTACGAAATTCTTTCTCACCATTTTATTTTACTATTTGACAATTTACAATTTCACTTCCCATTTCCCACTCCTCACGGCACTGGGTCGTAGCCCGATCCACCCCAGGGGTGGCAGCGCAGGATGCGGCGCACAGCCAGATAGAGTCCTTTGAATGGTCCGTGCTTGGCGATGGCTTCGCGAGCGTATTGTGAACAGGTGGGCGTGAATCGGCAGGCGGCAGGGGTGAAAGGACTGATGCACCGCTGGTAGAAAATGATGGGCGTCAGCATGAGCCACTTGAGCACCATCTCAACATATCGCCATAACTGTTTCACGACACGCCTCCTTCTTCGTTTCGCCTTACAACTTCCTCCTTTTTCATCTCCTCTCTTTGGGGGAGGCAGGGTGGGGTATCCTTCTTTCTAACTCCTTCCTTGATGCGTCGCAGCAACGTACCCACACGCCTGTAGACCTCCTCGGTGGGACAGTACTGTGGACTGAGCCATACGAAAGCCAAGGCTAGCTGACAATGTTCATCGAGGGCAGCGGCCAAGAGCGCTTTTTGGCGGCGATAGGCCTCACGAATCTGACGCTTCACGCGGTTACGGTCAACGGCATGCTTGAACTGTCGCTTCGGCACGCTGATGAGCAACTGAAGGGCAGGGGCATCCTCACGCGCACGTTCCTTTTCTATATATATAGCCCGCAGAGGGTAGGCGGTCAGAACGCGATTCTGCCGGCTGGTGAAAAGTTCGCCGATGAGCTTCTGACTGACGATACGCTCCTGCTTGCAGAACGTTGAGGGTTGGTGGTTGTTAGTACCGCTGTCCACAGTGACACGCTCTCTGCTTATTCTTTCCCGTCGGCATGGCTACCGCCTGCCTGTTTGTCCTTTTCTTCCAGCACCAGCAGGTGGTGCAGCAGGGCACCCGTCATCGAGGGATACTTCTCAGTGGGAGCCTCGAGGTCGAGGCGCAGGCCAGCATCGTGAACGGCTTTCGCAGTGGCGGGGCCAAAGGTGCCAATGGCGATGTCGCCCTGCTCGAAGTTGGGGAAGTTCTTCGTCAGCGACTCAATACCGGCAGGACTGAAGAAGAGAAGCATGTCGTAATCAAAGGTCTTCACTTCCTCCTCGGTGAAGTCGTTGCTCACCGTCTTGTACATCACGCACTCTTTGTGCTGCAGCTTCTTGGAGTCGAGCAGGCGCGTCAGCGAGTCGTTGTGAACATCGCTCTGAGGCACTAAGTACTTTTCGGTCTTGTGTTTCACCATTGCCGGAAGCAGGTCGTCGATACGGCCGGTGCTACCGAAGAACACCTTACGCTTGCGATACTGCACATATTTCTGGATATAGAGGGCTATGGTCTCCGTTACACAGAAATACTTCATGTCCTCGGGGATGTTCACGCGAAGGTCCTTGGCCAGCTGGAAAAAGTGGTCAATGGCATGGCGCGAGGTGAAGACGATGGCCGTATAATCGGAAATGCTCACCTTTTGGGTACGAAACTCTCGGGCCGTCATTCCCTCAACTTTGATGAACGGACGGAAAACCAATTCCACGCCGAAACGTTCTGCTATATCATAGTAGGGCGATTTCTCGCTGCTCGGCTTGGGCTGTGAAACCAGAATCTTTTTAATCATAGCGCTGTTCTATGTCCTAAAAAATTATTTTCATTTCTTCTACTACCGTCCGCAACATACCGGCGAAAACCAGCAACGGAGCGATTTCGAGGGTGCAAAAGTACAAAAAAGTTTGCACAAACCCACCATTTCCTTTAAAAAAAATTTCCCACCCCTTGTAAAACGTTAGTATTTTGTTCAAAAAGAGAACGGAAACGAAACAAATTACTACTTTTTGGAAAGACAGGTCGAAGTATACCTGCAACAACACAAGTGGAAAGAACAGGACACCCTCGATGCCGGTAACAAAGAGGAACGCTCGCTTCCATTGTAAACTTTTCTTTATCCCAAAGAGCACCGCGTTCGCCGTTTTGTAGAGCACCAGCTTCATCAGATAATAGCCGACCGACATCGCAAAAAGCAGGCCGACAAACATCATGTCGTTGTCAAACACGTAGGCAGCTGTCTTGTCTTCGCTGGTATAGAGAAATATGCCGATGGCAAGCAGAAGGCCGGTGATAACTGCTAAGAATAGCTGAAAGCGCAGCTCGCCACTGGTCTCAGTGGCATCGTCGCGGTTACTGTTGCCGGCAAAGAAGTCCTTGGCCTGTCGCACGATGAAATGCCAGGAGTTGCCCAACGCCACCACAAGCATCACGAAACTGGCGAGCAGTACCAGCGTCATCGCGTCGTCGCCTCGCACGGTGTAGTCAGGCAATCGCCCTGCCGACAGCGGTGAAGTGTCAACCGACAAATGGGCAGTGAGGGGGTACAGCGGTTCACCGTAAGGTGCCAGACAGTCGGTCAGCGTCAACAAGTCCACCGTCTCGGCGGCATGGGGCACAATAAAGAGTGAGTCGGCCGATACCGCAGTCGTGGTGTCAGCAGCAGCCGACACCACGAAGAGCGAATCCGACGATACCGTCATCACCGTGTCAGCCACCGCATCGGCAGTGCCCACCGTGTCGCTCCCCTGTCCAATACCTACAGGCAAAAGCTCACTCTTCAATTCTCAATTCTTCAATTCTCAATTCTCAATTCTCAACTCTCAATTGAAGAACGCTTTCCTGATATCATCCACACGGTCCAGCTTCTCCCACGTAAACAGCTCCACATCGATGGTCTTCGTCTCGTGGTAGTGACTGGTGAACGTCTTCTGAACTATTTCGGGTTGGCGACCCACATGACCGTAGGCTGCCGTCTCAAGGAACATAGGCTGGCGAAGCTTCAGTGCACGCTCGATAGCTTTCGGCCGCAGGTCGAAGAGCTCTTCGATGCGGCGTGCAATCTCGCCGTCACTCATGTCAACATGCTTGCGACCATAGGTGTTCACATAGACATTCATGGGATGGGCGACACCGATGGCATAGCTTATCTGCACCAGCACCTCGTCACTGACGCCTGCCGCCACCAGGTTCTTCGCGATGTGGCGAGCAGCGTAGGCTGCCGAGCGGTCTACCTTGCTGGAGTCCTTACCCGAGAAGGCACCACCGCCATGGGCGCCCTTGCCACCGTAGGTGTCGACAATAATCTTGCGACCCGTCAGGCCGGTATCGCCATGAGGACCACCGATGACGAACTTTCCCGTCGGATTGACATAATACTTGATGTCGGGGCCGAACAGTGACAGCACCTTCTCACTGTGGATACGCTCCTTCACGCGAGGAATAAGAATGTTTTCTACATCCTCTTTAATACGCGCCAGCATACGCTCGTCGCTGTCGAACTCATCATGTTGAGTCGAGACGACGATGGTGTGGATGCGCTCAGGGATGCCGTCGTCGCTATACTGCACTGTCACCTGGCTCTTGGCATCGGGGCGGAGGTAGGTCATCACGCGACCCTCCTTGCGAATGTCGGCAAGCGTGCGCATGATGAGGTGTGCCAGGTCTATCGACACGGGCATGTAGTTCTCTGTTTCGTTCGTGGCGTAACCGAACATCATGCCTTGGTCGCCGGCCCCCTGATCTAATTCATCCGAAGCCCCCTCTGCGGCTTTGGTTTTATCCACGCCTCTGCTGATGTCGGCACTCTGCTCGTGAATGGCAGTCAGGATGCCGCACGATTTATCGTCGAACTGATACTCAGCCTTCGTATAGCCAATCTTCTTAATGGTGTTACGGGCAATCGTCTGCAGGTCGATATACACCTCGCTGCGCACCTCGCCCATGATGACAACCTGTCCCGTGGTCACGAATGTCTCAATGGCACAGCGGGCAGTGGGGTCGTAGGCTAAGAACTGGTCCAGCAGCGCGTCGCTGATCTGGTCGCACACTTTGTCGGGATGTCCCTCCGACACGGATTCTGATGAGAAAAGATACATGCTTATGAGTCGTTAATCTATTGACAATTTTGATTTGAGGGTGCAAAGGTAGTAAAAAACCATCAAACCCCCAACTTTTTCACGAAAAATTTTATTGCTCCCTGCATTGTGGTACTTTGAGACCTGCGAAGTGGCACTTCCCAAGTCGCGAAATGGCACTTCTTCAGGCAAGAAGTGATACATTGAAATGAAGCAACTAGTAAAGGCAGCAAGCAGGAACAAAATAGCTGTTCGCTTTACAAAGAGAGCATACCCCCCCTTCGGTAGTTAAAATTGGTTAACAAACCATGATTTTTGACTATTTTGTTTCTCGTTTACAGTTTTTATGTGTATCTTTGCACTGTCTATGCGAAAAATGGTAAAAGGAGTACGTGTGCACTTAAAATATTTGGGTGCCTCCCCTTTTCATCAAATGCCAATAACGCAGAGACGACGCGAACAACCGGAATAGTAATTAACAACATTAAAACCAACAAGTTAGTGAAAAAGTTGAACCATACAATCCGGCGCAAATGGCTCTTGGCCGCACTTCTGGCACTGACAGGAGCAACTGTAGCTTTGCCTGTGACCGCCAAGCCCGCACAGAGGCAGGCCACAGACACCCTGACGCTGCCGCGCGACACCGTCTCGCGATTCTCACTACGTAACAACTTGCTCTACGATGCTGCACTCACGCCCAACCTCGGCTTTGAGTGGGGCCTTGATCGTCACTGGAGCATTGGCGGTAACGTCGGCTTCCGCCCCTGGCCAACCGACGACACCAAGGAGAAGAAGTGGAAGCATCTGCTCATCGCACCTGAGCTGCGCCACTGGAACGACAGCATCTACAAGCACAAGTCATCGTTCTGGGGTCTCGACCTCGTCTGGAGCCACTACAATGTCGCAGCCGTGAAGTTCCCCTTCGGCATGTACAAGTCGGTACGCGACGGGCGCCGTGAGGGCGATCTCCTCATGCTCGGTGTCTTCTACGGCTACAACTGGCGCCTTAGCCGCTACTTCCGCCTTGAGGCAGAGGCAGGCATCGGCGTTGGCTACGCCTGGGGCAAAGAGTACGACTGCGGACACTGCGGCACCGAGCGCGGCAAGTACAACGACCCGTTCCTCGTGCCGAAGCTCGGCCTGAACATCGTCTACAACAAGATGCGTCCCGCACAGCCGCTGCCCATCGTCCTTCCCGACGCACCCACGCCCCCCGCATTGCCAGTGCTGGCCTTCGGCGAACTGGTGCCTGCCACCGTCAGCGACCTGCTGAAGACCAACAACCCCGTCCTCGAGGAGTACGCCAACTATCGTCCCTACGATCGCACCCGCGTGCTGCGTAAGGAGCCCGGCATGCTCTACGTCCACTTCCCCCTCGACAAGACGACGCTGCTCTACGACTTCCGCGACAACGGCCCCATCCTCGACAACATCGTCGACATCACCCGTCAGATCATGGCCGACTCAATGTCGAACGTGCGCCTGATTCAGGTGATCGGTCTCGCATCGGTCGAGGGTCCCATCGCCCACAACGAGGACCTTGGCAACGGACGTGCAAAGGCGCTCGCCGACTACATCAAGAAGCAGGTGCCAGAAGCCACCGACCAGCTCTTCGAGCTTAATGGCGGCGGCGAGGCATGGGCAGAGCTCCGCGACCAGCTGAACGACTACATCAACGACAACAACGAGGACACAGAGCGCATCTCAGAGCTCCTCAAGGCACGTGACATCGTCGACAACGAGCCAGACCTCAACAAGCGCGAGCAGCAGCTGCGCAGGCTCAACGGCGGACGCACCTACAACTTCATCAAGAACGAGCTGCTGCCCGACCAGCGTAACTCTGGTTACCTGCGCATCTACTTCGACCGTGTCCCCGATGCCAAGGCCGACGCCATCAACCAGGCTATCGCACTCATGAAGCGTGAGCAGTGGCAGCCCGCACTTAACATTCTCAATGGCGTGAAGGAAGACCCGCGCTCGTGGAACGCCCTCGGCGTCACACTCTTCATGAACGGACAGGCACAAGAGGCACTCGACTACTTCCGCAAGGCTGCAGCCAACGGCAATGCCGACGCCCGCCTCAATGCCGACCGCCTGAGTGGCTATCTCAACGCCCTCTCGTCGTACCAGACGGAGTTCGAGAAATACAACCAGCTCGTCAACCAGCAACAGCTACAACAGCAGAGACGGAAGTAAGCCCTCACGCGCGCGTATATATAATAAGGTGTAATCCGCTTCTGAGTAAGGGCAGGCACTAAGCCAATCCGAACAAAGGGACAAGAACTGAAATTAACAAACAGCAAATCCACTCCTGCGCGGAGACAATATCAAATTTGGAGCAAAATAATAAGGAATTAGGACAGCAGAAAACGTGACAGGACAGTGCAGTATCAGGACTTAGTGCTTAACCTGCACGACAACATATAGAATACAAACATTTATTTATTAATTAACTCATTTTTATTAACTCTTTAAATTTATCTACATGATGAAAAAGAAAGTTTTATTCGGAATGATGGGTGCCATGGCACTCGCATTCACAGCTTGTACCTCCGAGGAGGAACTGGCTCCCGTGAACCCCACCTTCGATGGCAACGCTGTGAAGACACAGTTCACCCTCAATGTGGGACAAGCCAACTTTGGCACTCGTATGACGGCTGCCAATGTGCAGGCAAACAGTGTTGAAGCTGCTAACCGTTTCCTTGGCATGGAGAACATGACGCTCTTTGCCTTCAATGCAGAACCTGCCAATGGATCGGCAACAACCACCAAGTTTACGCTTGGCACGCTCGCTGCAAAGGAAATGACGCAGACGCACTCCAACAAGTTCTACACCCTGCAGATTCCCGTTGGAACGAACAACTTCGTGTTCTATGGCGAAGCTCCTGCCGGACAAAAAGCTGATAATGGTGAGTTGACGAACACTGTAGCCAGTGCCACCACATTGGCAGGAGTTGAGTTTGCTCTCACAAAGCGTGCCACAGATGCATTTGCTACCACAGGTAATGAGATTGCTGGCAAGCTGACCGCTATCGCTGCTGCCACTGGCTGGAAGACTACCACCGTCGAGCCCCTGAAGACGATGTACACACAGTTCACCACCACTACTGGCAAGATCCGTGCTGGTTACGGTGCTGCTGTCATCCGCATGGTTGATGAGCTCAAGGCTGCCGCTGAGAATGTGAAGGCCATGAATGCCCCCGTTGGTAATGCAACGCCCAGCGAGGCTTACACTGTCGCCGATGCTATCCTGACTGCTATCCAGGGCAACTCCGTTACCTCCTACAGCGCCTTCCCCGGTGCTGACATGCCCGCAGGTGCCGCTCAGCTGGTTTGCGATAATGGTACTTTCAGCTACGTGAACGCCAATAACCCCGCCAACGCCTTTGGCAGCATTGTTGCTGGAGAATCTATCGATCCCGCAAAGATTGCTTATCCCGCAGAGCTCGTCTACTGGGACAACTCACCCCTCCGTCACTCTTCTGTCAGCAAGGACGCTTCTGACTATCCTGATGGCGTTACCAAGTGGATTACTGATTCTGAGTGGGACAATGATTGGACTATTGGCGCTGTTGCTGCCACCACTCGTGCCATCGCTATGAAGGAGAACATCAACTACGGTGTTGCAGGTCTGTACTCGAAGGTTACGTGGACTCCTGGTAACTATGCAGACAACCGCAAGGCTCAGGCTCTGTGGGATGCTAGCATTGCAGATGCAGACAAGACGGATGAGACCTTCACAGTGGCAGACGGCAGCTTCACGCTGACTGGTGTCCTCGTTGGTGGCCAGCCTGAGAAGGCTAACTGGCAGCTGCTGCCTGCAGCCAATTCCGCATTCAACTGGGCTGTCTATGACAACAAGGTTAATGCAGATAATAAAGAGAGCTACACCCTTCTGCTCGACAACTACGCTGCTGAAGCCAAGTCAGTCCTCGTCGCTCTTGAGTTCACCAACAATCTGACCCACAAGGTCAAGAAGATGGTTGATGGCGAAGAGACCGAGGTTAACGAGCCCGCTGACTTCTACGGTAAGGACGGTCGCATCATCGCTGGTGGCAAGTTCTACCTCGTTGGTAAGCTGACAGTTCCCGAAGAAGCAGAATGGGATGTTGCTTATGCAAACACGCGCATTGAGGAAGCCATCCGCATCTTTGCTCAGGATCGTATGACTGTTGCTAACTTCAAGTTCCAGCCCGATGCTCTGAAGTATGCTTATGAGACCATTCCTGACCTGACGAGCGTTTCGATGCTGTTTGGTCTCTCGGTTGATATCGAGTGGCTGGATGGTCTGTCATTTGACGTTGACTTCGGTACAGCACCTGTAACTCCCGGCGGCAACTAATTGCACATTTCCGTTCCGGCGGATTTGCAATCCGACCGCAGAACGTTACTTTCATAACCGGCAGAGGCGCGGCAGCGCGCCGCGCCTCCCACCGGTTTCCTTTAAGAAAACAATACAATCCCCAAGGCTCCGTGGCCTAACAATAACCCTAAAAACGGCCCTCTGGCCGGAACGCTAACGGCAACAGCCCGTTAAGACCACCTGAAGAGTTCCCGGATGACTTCCGGCAACATCTTCCAAACGAAGTAGAACATCACAAGAATTTCCGGATTTATTTCTGGTCATTTCTTTCCAAATATAGAACATCACAAGAATTTCCGGATTCATTTCTGGTCATTTCTTTCCAAATAGAATAAACGAAGAACTATTTCTTTCAAATAAAGGACAAAATGAAAACAAACATGAAGATTCGTGCCTTTGGCATGCTCCTGCTCGGTACAGCCGTTGCCATCCTCCCGTCGTGCAACATGATCGATGAGGACCTGGACGACTGTGAAATAGACTTCCGTGCCCAGTACCGCATGTGCCTGGTGACGAACGAGAACCGCGAGATTGCGCGCGTCCTCGGCGAGCACACGTCAATTGCCGAAGACCTGCGCACCCACCTGCAGGACGTCTTCACCGACTATGGCCGCGATATCGCCCTCGACTTCTACGCCCTACCCGACTCGGTACGCACGCTGCCGCTGCGCGACCAGCTACCGATGGCGATGAACGCCACGGAGCGCTCCTTCGATATCTTCATGCCCATATACGACTACATGCACCTGGCCGTTGTCAACGTCCAGCCCAACGGCCCCGTGGCGCAGCGTAACACGGATCGCTGCCATGGCGCTCAGCTTGCCCTGAACGCCTCGGCATCCACCGTTCAGGAGCCCGGCGCGCTCGACGACGTCGTCGCCTCCCAGAAGTCGGGCCTCTTCACGGGCCGGAAGCTGCTGAAAGGCCTCACCTACGGTCCCCAGCAGTACGACTTCCCCATGTACATGGCCAACAGCGCTGCTGCCATCGTCCTTGATCCGCGTACCGCCAAGTTCACCGACGTGCGCATCTTCACCGCTGGCTTCGCCCACGCCTTCAATGTCTGCGACAGTGCCTACACCTACGGTGCCGACTACCTAGTACGCAGCGAGCGCGTGACGCTCAACAATACCAACTGGCTCGCCTTCTGCGGCGTGAGCCTGCCCTCGCGCGAACCTTCTCATTATACACGCTCACGCGTAGACATCGACGAGCCCGTCTTCCTCTATGACGACTGCGGCGAGGTCATCTGGTGCTACGACTGCTACGTCACCATGGCCACCGGCACTGTCACCCGCACCACCCTCGGCATCCGCCACCCGCTGCGCGCCGGACAGCTGAAGATCATCCTCGGCTGGATCGACGACAATGGCGTCATCCGCACCAAGGACGACGAGCTGAGCGTCAGCACCGACCTCGACTGGCAAGACGGACTGATCTTTAAATGGTAACGATGGTCCTTCGTTATAACGTTAAAACGAAACCTCGTCATAACGACATAACGATATAACGTTATAACGACAAAAGAAAACGACGAAACGGAAAACGAAAATAACGACAAAACGATAACAGCAATGATAAGAAACCGAAACCATAAACTCCTCCTGGCGGGCATGCTGCTAACGGCAGCAATGTTCACCGCCTGCTCTGACGACGACAAGTATGGCAGTGAGGACATGGTGCGTACCGTCGACACCCGCTTTACCTTTGCCCTGCCGCAGCGCATCGTAGGCAGCCTGCCACAGTCGCCAGAGACACGTATGAGTGCCGACGTGGTGCAGTTAGAGGGCACATCGGAGACCTTCCGTGGCCTCGACGGCATCCACCTGCTCTCCTTCGACAGTGAGCCGGGACTGCAGTCAAAGAGCAATGGCGAGATAGCCTACCTCAATGGCACCAAGGGTCGCCTCATTGAGCTGGCCACCAACAACGACTATTCTGTAGCCTGTCATGTGAAGGTGCCCATGGGCACCACCCACTTCGCCTTCTACGCCCACGCCGTCGATGGTGGCGACACGCCCGAGGACCGCTTCCGCTACGGTGCCCTCAGCGTCAGCGGACTCGACGACTATACCGGCAACGACGGCATCAGCTTCGAGCCCGTGCCCATCTGCACCAGCGAAGCCAATCAGGGTGGCAGTGCCGCCGGACAAGCTCTTGTCGACTTGCTCAACACGCTGATGAGCACTACTGGCCCCGAGGCAGCACCCAACGACCGTTGGTCGACAGCCGTTGACCAGAACCTCCGCGAGTCATGGCGTGGCATGACCGAGCTGAAGACCCTCTCGTCAGCAAGCGTAGAGCGTGTGCTTGGCAGCGTCTACTTCCTTGTGAGCATCGTCCCTGAGGGTTATCCCGGACGCCAGCTCGCCGACCGCCTTGCAGCCACCATCGCCAATGCCTGTGCCACATTCCCGCCACGTGGCAGTCACCAGGTTACGCTCAGCGACCAGTACCAGGGCTTCCCCGCAGACCTCTACTTGCCTGAGGGTGCTGCCCGTATCACATGGAACGCCGAGGCACAGCGTTTCGAGACGCCCGCTGCCCATGTTTACGGCAAGGGGCTCGACATCCCCTTGATGGGCGATTACAGCTATCCTGCCAACCTGCAGTACCTTGCCCTGTCACCCCTCGTTGCCAGCGACTCCCTCGCCCTCCCCGGCAATGAGCTGGCCGCTGAGGCTGCCACCACCTACGACAACTGGAAGCAGCTCATACGTGACGCCTATGCCGACGGCTACGACAAGGTGAAGGAGAGTACACAGTCAGTGGCCATGGTCGACCAGGTGCAGTATGCCGTGGGACGCCTCGACACCCGCGTCACCACCGCTGGTCGTACGCTCTACGATGCCTATGGCAAGGCCATCGACTGCTCGAACGGCTTCACGCTGAAAGGTATCCTCGTCGGCGGTCAGCATGAGGTTGGCTACGACTTCGAGCCGCTGCCCGATACCAATGAGTACGTCCTCTACGACACCGATATCTATGGCGGACCGCAGAAAGTCGGACATACCAAGTGTACGATGTGGAACCACACCCTCGGCCTGGCAACACCAGCCGATGCCAACGAGCTCATCGCACTCGAGCTGGTCAACGACGGCCCCGACTTCCAGGGTGCCGACGGCCGCATCGCCAGCGGTGCCACCTTCTATCTCGTGGCCAACATGAACCCTCTCACCGGTCAGAACTATAAGAAAGGCTCCGTCGACCGCATCTTCCAGCGCGACTATGTCACCAAGGTGAACTTGATGGTGCTGAAGGGCAAGGCCGACGTCAACGGTGATGGCACGCCCGACACCGACACCAACGGCGACGGCACGCCCGACAACTATACCTTCGACCCCGAGACAGGACTGCCTGACGGCCTTGACACCGACGGCGACGGTCAGAAAGACGAGAACACCGACATCAACGGCGACGGCAAGCCCGACACGATTGTCAACGAGGACACCGACGGTGACGGCAAGCCCGACGAGGCTGGTTGGGACACCGACGGCGATGGCGACATCGACATCCCCATCACGCCCGACGAAGATGGCAACTGGCCCGACACGCCTACCGATCCCGAGGGATTGGGCACCGCCACCTACGGCATACCGACCCTCAACGACACCGACGACCGAAAGACTTTCGGACTCAGCGTAGACATCTCCTGGATGCGCGGCATCGTCTTCGACGAGATTCCGCTGTAATGCCGGCAGTCCTTCGTCATAACGACATAACGATATAACGACATCGCGACAAAATAACAAACATCATCTTTAATTCAACTAATTATTAACATTATGAAGAAAATGAAAACCTTCGCCTTCGCAGCAGCAGTGCTGCTGACAGGCACCTTGGGATTCACGGCATGCTCCAGCAACGAGGACGTGCTGAACCCCAACGTCATCATCGACGAGGAGGGCAACGCCAGCGTGAAGCCTGAGTTCGTCATCTCCATCCCCCGCACTGTCATCAACACCCGTATGACCAGCGACGTGACGCAGGCTTCAGGCACCGTCGCTCAGTTCCGCGGTATGGACAACATCCAGCTCGTTCCCTTCACCGCTCAGCCCGAGGCTTCCACCCAGAAGTCATCGTCGGTCATCAAGCTCAGCAGCATCAGCTCGCTGCGCATGCCCGGCCAGATCAACTACAAGGTCTATGCCGACCAGCAGGTGCCCGTAGGAACCAGCAACTTCCTGTTCTATGCCAAGGCCGTTGACAATGCCGCCGAGGAGGCCATCACCACCGTCGACGACAAGTTCCACTTCGGCGTGCTGAAGACCGCCGGCCTGGGTGACGACTTCACCACGCCCGGTGCCGTCGAGATGGGTCTCGAGCGCATCAACGAGGCTACCGACGCCATTGCCAAGAACGCTACCGGCCAGGCTATCCTCGCCCTGCTGAACACCGTCGCCAACACCACGGGTTGGGAAACAGCTACCAACGAGACGCTGAAGGGCCTCTACAAAGCCTTCATCACCCTGAAGACCTGTGCCTCCGCCCAGGTGGCCGTTGTCCTCAGCGACCTCTACTTCTCGGCTGCCCACGTTGACATGGACGATCCCGACTACAACGTGTCGCTGGCTATCCGCGCTGCCATCGAGGCCGGTGGTAAGCCCGTCAGCAAGAAGCCCATGGAGCTGAAGGATCAGTACAAGAACTTCCCCGCTGTCATCGGCCTGCCCGACGGTGCCGCCCGCATCGCCTGGAACGACAACAGCAAGGTGTTCGAGGATGCCACCGCTGCCTACAACGACGACTTCAAGAACAACCTCACGCAGTACGCTTATCCCGCCGCTCTCTGGTACTATTCCGACACGCCCATCAAGGCCTCTGACGAGATTGAGTCGCCCGAGTACGACGCCGAGGCTAACTGGGACAGCGTCATCGACAATGTCTACGCAAAGGCTGGTGCCGTCGTCACCGAGACCACGCAGTCAGTGGCCCTCTCGAAGCAGGCACAGTATGGCGTTGGCCGTCTGGAGCTCACCATCAAGCTGGGTGAGGAAGGCAAGACCAAGTACTATGACAGCTGGGGCGAGGAAGTTGACCTGACGAAGGGCTTCACCCTCACCGGTCTGCTCATCGGTGGCCAGAACAGCGTTGGCTACGACTTCACCACGAAGGGCAACGAGAACCTGACCATCTACGACCGTGACGTGCCCCAGGGCATCACGGCACTGCCCGCAACAGCCACTGCTACCGCCAACCACACGCTGGCTCTCGAGACCAAGGCTGACCAGGTGGTCAACATCGCTATGGAGCTCGTCAACAACGGTCCTGCCTTCCACGGCAAGGACGGTGGCATCATCCCCACTGGTGGCAAGTTCTACATCGCCGCACGCCTCGACCCGAAGGCCGCTATCAACTACAAGTCTGGTGAGCTCGACAAGATCTTCATCCAGGATCACGTCACCAAGCTGACCGTCACCATCAAGAACGGTAAGTCGAAGGACGATCCTGACTTCCCCGGTAAGCCTGATCCAGAAGATCCCGATCCGGATGCTCCCGATCCCGACGGCCCTGGTGGTGGTGATCCCACCGTGCCCGACCTGACCAGCGACTCTGTTGAGCTCGGCACCAGCGTCGACCTCGAGTGGCAGGAAGGTCTGATCCTTACCCCGGAGATCTAAACCTCGTTTCCCGAGAGCATCGTTATCTCGTCATCACGTCATAACGACGAAACGAGAAAACGACATTAACGAAAAAACGACAAAAAACAACTATGAAGGCAGGAAGGCCTTCGACTACCCGCCGGGGGCCTTCCAACCTTCTTAAAAAAAGAACACGGAATACACGGAGCACAACTCCTCCGCTCGGCCGAAGGACGCTTGCTACCAACGGGACGCAAGAACTCCACAACTCCTCAACTCCTCAAATACTTTGAGACATGAAACAGACAGTAATGATTGACAACAGAACGGCAGGGACGACAACAGGTCGGCAACATGCCTCGTATCACCATGCCACGTCGCTACAGGCCACGCAGCATTGTGAAATAACGCCACGCACGGCAGCACGCCGGGCACGGCCCGCACTGTTACTGGCGTCACTCCTCTGCCTGATGACGCTCAACAGCTGCTACGACTATGAGGACGAGCTGCTGACACCCCGCGAGATGGGCGGCAGCGATATCCAGCTGGCTTTCTCGCTTGGACAGTATAAGACCAATACACGTCTGAGTGACGCTGCCGTGCAGGCCACTGATAATGACCTGAGCAAATTCCGCGGCATCAGCGAGCTCTATCTACTTCCCTTCATAACAGCTCCTACTTCGAATACCCCCGAACCCGTAGGTGCTGATCATACACCACTGAGTGGTAACGTTACCTTGCCACGCAGCATTGCCGCCGGCGATTCACAGTTGAACAACGAGACATACAACTACAACAACTACTATCGGTATGCGAATATACCCCTGTCTACCGATGCCTTCCTCTGCTATGGCTTTGGACCCTCGGATACACCGAAGAACGATGGCGTCATCGTCAAAAACAAGAATCTTGACGCAGTAGCAAAGCCAAGCGACATTACATTCTCGCTAAAGCCCATCTATGATGTATACGACAACAACAATATAGTAATACCTGAGAAAGCCACGGCGCTCGTGAACTATCTGAACAGCATCTATACTGCAGGTGGCAACAATTGGAATTCCGGTGCCCTCCAAACTGTAGGTGACCTTGTCTTTAAGTTAGATGCTTATTATACAGCAGGCTCATCAGCCAACATACTTGAATTGGTTAAGCGTATTTACAGCACGCTTTATCTTGCTCGTGAAAACCCGATAGTTTCCCCAGTTATTACGGCTATTACGGCTAAGGTTAATACGACAGGCGATGAAGTGACGGGATGGATGGACAGTAGCCTTGATGAATACCCTCGCAACATCAATCTCCCCGATGGTGCAGCCTATATAGAATGGGATGGCACAAAGTTCTCTGTGGTCACCGACAAAAGCAACTCTTCGGCCCTTGCTACCTACAGTGTTGAAAACCTTGTCTATCCGCCTTCGCTCGCCTACTTCGCCAACAGCCGTATCATGACGCATCAGAAGAGAATTACAGGCTCATTGGAAGAGCAAAAATCTTTGGCCGATTATATATTTAAAAAAGCTGGGCGTAAATGGGGAACAACTGCGAATTATGTTGCTAACGGAAGCGTTGCAAACCATTCTGATAATACTGCGCCCAATGATGGATTTGTGCTCGACCAGCCTGAAACGACCGGTAGCAATAATTTCTTATTCACGGGCAGGGATGTTACTACAAGCACCAGCATTGTCGCCATTGCCAAGCCCCTGCAGTATGCAGTGGCACGACTGGACGTCCAGTTGAAAAATGGAGGTGCACCCGCTGGAGACAATTTCGCGCTTCTTGATGCAAATGATAATCCTATCACAGTGACAGCCGATGCCTTCCCCGTAACGGGTATCATGATTGCTGGACAGAAGGACGTTGACTGGAAGTTCAACACTGTCACAACGTCTGGTGCTAAAGAATACACCATCTATGACAGCCAGGTCAAGGCCAGTGACACTGCCTCGCCCATGCTCCCCGCTGACTTGACGAGCACGTCGGATGTCATCCGTACGCTGGCCTTTGAGACAGCCTCCGAAGCTTCAATCTATGTCGCTGTAGAGTTAGAGAACAACAGTGGTGCGGACTTTGTGACAGGCGAGAACAAGCGCATTGTCCCCGATGGCTGCCGCTTCTACCTCATCGGTAAGCTTGACCCGACGGCAACAACTGGCGTCAACTACAATAACAACGACCACAAAAAGGTGCTCTGTCAAGATCAGGTGACCACCGTCACCTTCACGGTCAAGGACCTGAAGAATGCCTACAACGTCATTCCCGACTTCTCCTCACGTGAGTTGGAACTTTCGCTTGGCGTCATTGACTGGAAGCTCTCAACACCTAACAGTACCCTCCTGAAGTAAATTTACCAAAGAAGAAATACGATAAGAGTTATGATACACAACCATTCTGACAAGGTTAAAAGGACTGTAAGGGCGGTGTTTACGCTCTGCCCATTACTCTTGTTGCCTTTTGTTACAGCGTGCTATGAGTACGAAGACAGCGACCGTACTGAAGCCCAAAAGGAAGTGCCCCTTACATTCTACCTCCAGCCAACCAACCATCAAACGCGTGCTTATGTTGGTGATGTGGCTGAGGAAGAGGGCGAGGATGCCATCAGGAGCATTAAGGTATGGCTCTTCGACGGAAATACTTGTGTCGACTATTCTGAAAACATAGCCAACAACAAGGTAACGATGTCCATACCGCAAAGTTATGTTGGTCAAAGCGTTGATGTCTATATCATTGCTAATGCAAAGAGCGTGGGATTAGACAATAACGATGAGAATGCGCTTAATGGTGACACACCTTTGAATACCCTGAAGGGGGCTTTCTTTGGTGGCAACTATTTTGGCCCAGCTGCTCCTACGACCTCTGTTCCCAGCGATGGTCTTCCCATGAGTCGTATAGTGAAGAATTGTCCTATAACACTGTCTGAGGATGGTATGAAAGCCACTTTGCCCGAGATTCTGATTACCAGAGCTGTCTCTAAGATTCGCTTTGCCTTTGCCAGAACAAAAGATCATACGGGGCAGATTCTTGGCATTTCACTTGATGGCGACCAGATTGCTGCTAACGAGTACATATTCCCTGTGGATCCTGATGTGTATCCCAACGACTACAATTATGTCACCAGTTCGCCTCATCAGTATCTTGGCGATTATCGTGCAAACCTAGTTTCCGACGCATGTCAGGCCGACGCTATGAAGCTTGGCAATGTTGATTTAACTACTAATGCACCAGCTCCTGAAGGTACAACGCCTTTAGTTACTACAATCGAAGAAGTGGTAGATGAAAACGACCCGACTTTAGATCCCTATGCATACGAGTGGACAACGTGGGTGAACAATCATAGCGGAGAAGGTTGGGATGACCAAAGGAGGGCTACAGAGTATAACACTCTGATGGACACCTATGTCACCAATGAAGTCTATCTTAGAGAAAGTCATAAGCAGATTAAAGGCTGGATTTATTATCGTCTCTCACCCAATGGCGACGTTAAGAGGCAGCAGTTCTATATGCTCGCTCAGAGTGAAGTACAGGATTTCGCCCGCAATCACGAATGGATTGTCTATGGCTATTTCCTTGGTGATAAGTTCAACCTCAAAGTGCAGACAATTGCGTGGGAAGATTCCTGGATGACTGTTGACTATACAGAGACCATACACTGGAAAGAAGATGGCGCCCCCAAATGGCTGCCAACGCTGAACAACACGAATTCTACGACGGAATCCATCGACGGAACTGACTTTACTGTCCTTCTCGTTAATGGTGGCGACGAGCCATCGTGTGCCTTCACCTTGGATGCCCCCGTAGGGTGGGAATGGCTGGCCGTGCTGGAGCCTCTCACCGAAGGCGCCTCCAACTACATCTACTTCCTGGGGGGTAGCGAGACCCTTACCGGAAGTGTGGGTCAGGCATCGCTGATAAGCATCAAGATTAATGACGAATATACTTCAGTAACGCATCGCTCACGTCTGCGCTTGTATGTACGAACGCCGTCAGGCGACCAGTCGCGCGAAGTGCCTGTCTGGAATTATATCATCTCTCGAAACATCTAACAGAACAATAGAATCAACCAGTTATGGAGAAAAGATATCATCATATCAGCAAGATAGCCGTAGGCCTCTTAGGCCTCATGGCGGTCGCTGCGTGTGTCAGTGAAGACATATTGGAGCCAGCGTGGAAGAGCAGCCAGGCTGCGCTCAAAGTGTTCACAAATGACAACGTGGCAACGCGAGCAGACGGAGATACCCCCGACCCCCTGAACGAGAACAGGTTCATGTCGCTGGACTATTATTTCTTTGCGTCCAACAATGATGCAAATACGTTGTTGCTGCATAAGTCGGAAGGCAGCAGGTCGAATACCACGTCGACACTTGACATTCAGTCTCACGATTACAATGCTCCATTGTCCGAGACCGATATTCAGGCATTGTTTGGAAATGATTATGTAATCAATGAAAATGGCCCTGAGTGTTACGTCTATGTCTTGGCTAATTTGACAGATGACCTGCGTAGTCAAATTGGCGAGGCCTCTACGCTGACCTTAGGGGCTATCAAGACAAGAGAATTCCAAGACGAGCATATCAGTGTCGATGACAAGCAGGATTGCTTCATCATGTTCGGTGGAGGTCCAGTCAAATTGGTTGAAGATGCGACCACGGGCGTGAAGACGATTACTGGAAATCCCATCAAAGTGACCCGTGATGCCGCAAAGATAGTGCTGACTATCACCGAGTTACAACAAGAATTGACTGTGCTTGGAGAGGATGGTACGACTGTAGAGTCCAAATGGAAGTCGATACCTGACAATATATATGTGATGTTTGTGAATGGCGTTAATAAATCCTATTTACAATCGCAGATTAATGCGGGCATGCACTATTTGCCTCAGGCCGACGATGACTGCTATTTTGACCTGACAGCTAAAAACACGAAATGGCGTAAGCTGGAAGCAACAGACACACAGAATCAAACCTATAGGGACATTACACACGCTTACCCTATCTACACCTATCTGGCTGATTGGCGGGAGGACCCGGACGGTACTATGGGTAGCCGTCCAGACCACCCTTCGTACATGGTCTTAATGGTGCCCTGGCAACAGGTGGATCCTCAGACTGGGGAAAACATGAACGCTCCAAAACCAACTTATTATCTCATTGAAGCAACAACAACCGACACCTACTACGAGAACTATTTCTATCATGTCAACATTAAAGTGGGGGTCTTGGGTAGTTTTGAGCTGCCAGAGCCTGTCGAGCTGGATTGTACCTATTCAATTGTCGAATGGGGAACTATGGATGTTGATGCACCACTGCGTGAGCCCATCTTCTTGATTGTGGAGAAGGACAAGGTTTCAATCAACAACGAGAATGTTGGTAGAGATCCCTATATCAGCTCGCACGAAGTTTCGCAAAAAGTGACTAAAGTGGAGTTTATGGACTACTCCCAAGCTACTATTTACAAGTGGACGATCGAAAAAGATGAAGTTAATGGTTATGGAAATCAAGGAAACTATAGATATGTTTATAGAGTGACCAGAACCGATATGACTAACAACGCTACTACGCCAACTGTTATTCTTCTTCGACAAGATGGGTATAATTATAGGAGTAGACAATGGCGCAGCGAATATTTGCAATACAAAACCATATTTGACGCTTTCACAGCATCACACACGGAAAAAGACATCCTTTTGACGCATCCTATACCCGATGATATGTATGTGCCTTACGACATTACGGTTGAGGTTACTAACACAAAGATAACCACACCAGAAACCATTGTGTTTACGCAATACCCACCAATCTATATTACTGGAGAGCGATCGAATGGATATGCTTGGGTAAACAACTATTCAAATACAAGAACAGGAAATCGTGTTACTTACGATGATAATGATAATCATTTGGGAAATTTGGCAAATTATCAAGGATCACTCAATGGTACAGGTGACAACGATAACCCTAACAACTATGTGATTTCGATTTCATCGCTTTCAGACGACACTTATGTGATTGGTGATCCCAGAGAAGACGAAACGAACAATCTCTCGAATCTGGGGGGGCTGACTAATTACAGGCCAACGAAACGAACAGGAACGGAAGACATGATTGCACCAAAATTCTTGGTCGCTTCTTCCTATGGCGTTGTGTCTAGTACTTACTATTTCAATCGCAATACCGCAGAGAAAAGATGTGCTGCATACCAAGAAAACGGTTATCCAGCAGGGCGTTGGAGAGTTCCTACTGCTGCTGAGATCAAATTTATTATGGCATTATCGGCACAAAATTATATTCCATCATTGTTTAATCTTGGAAGAAACGACGGTGAAGGCTATTGGTGCGCAAATGGTAAGATTAGTGGTGATGCTAATGCGATGCCTTATCTTTCAAATAATACCCAAAACACGGCCGTTCGTTGTGTCTATGACATCTGGTATTGGGGAGAAGAACATCAAGCAACAACATTCACCTGGGGTGACAACTAAAAAGCTATTGTGATATGAAAAAGATAGTCTTTATATTGCTTTCTGTGATGCTCCTCACTGCATGCAGTGATGAGATGATTGTTCAGAATAAGAATGAAGTCAAGGGAGGTGACGAGGTGACGCTGACAGTCAGCATTAACGCACCTGAACAGCCAGTGCTTAAAACACGTGCATTGGGTGAAATGACCCCAGATGTTCAGAAGAATCTTAACCTGTGGTTACTGGTGTTCGACGGAAATGGCGTCTTCGTGCAGGCAGTCAAAGCTGATGTTGGGGAAAATACAGAGCATGGTGATCACATTGACACCAAGTTTAAGGTGACACTGAACAGCACCAGCGATCAGCGTATCATCCATTTCGTTGCATATGATGGTGGCGCTGACGAAGGGGTGGGGGCCATCATCAATAGCATTCGAAACCAGTTCGGAACAGAGTCGTCAATGTTGCAGCAACTTTATACTGCAAATGGTCAGGCTGCCTATTGGCAACGCCTGACAGTGAATGGAATTTATGGTGACGATGAGGAAACGGACGAGAATGAGTCTACGGTATTCGAGTGTGTACCGCTCGTTCGTAACTTCTCAAAAATTACTGTCAATGTGGATGAGGACGTCGATTTTACGGTTGATGGATATACATTGGTCAACGTGCCTTCGAGGGGGGCCGTTGCGCCGTATTACTCGGCTTCTTTCATTGATTATGTCGACGGGAGAGTCAACAAGTCTTATGAAGACTTAAAGTTCTATCCTGGTGTCACACCTCCAGAAACCACTTACAGTACAATTGAAAATGACAATCAGCTTACTAATCCTTCGACGCCCCTTTATCTTTACGAGACGCCTAATGCCTCAGAGGAAAACAAGGGAAGGACGGCGCTGATTATCAAAGGACATAGTGGTAATGCTGCCGCTTCATATTACAAAGTCGATTTTATCCATAATGATTATTCTACTCCTGAGCTTGAGGCCGCTGGCAACCAGTTCTATAACATTCTGCGTAACTTTGCCTACAATGTAACCATTAAAGAGGTAATAGGCAATGGGTATGGCGATTTGCCAAAAGCCATAGCAGGTGTGCCAAGCAACAACTTGTCAGCATCGACAACGACAACCAGCCTGTCACGCATCAGCGACGGCTTGCAGATGCTGGAAGTGTCGAATGTCTATTATTGTTATAATTCTGGTGGAGTAAAGAGCGAACTTCAATATAGGTATCGTTATTACGACGGTACAGACTGGGTAACGAACAATAGCTTGGTGAAAGTTAAAACCGACAACGATGACATTTTCACCAAAACAAACAATACCCCTGATTGGAGTGTGTCTGGACCTAATGATGGATGGAAAACCATCACTATGACATTAACGGATGCTGGGTCCCAGCCTTTGACCAGCATCTTCCATATTTATGCCAGCGCCAGCGCGATAAATGAAGCGACGTTGATTCAAAATAATACAAATGCCAATGCTGAATTAAAAGGAAAACTGACCTCCGGGGAATTGCTCTATCGTGATGTACGCATAGACTTGCGTAACCAATATCAATTGATTGTGGACTGTCAGTCGTATGTGGAAAAGGTAAACGGGGCAACGCTTAAGGTAGATTTGCTGATACCGCAGACACTGAACGAGGCTCTCTTCCCCATGGATTTCCTGATTGAGCCTGCAGCAAAAAACATTTATCCTAATACCGCATATTCAAGTTATAAGTTGCCTGTACATATAGGCGAGACTATCGTGGCAGGACAGTCTGGATCATCATTCCAATATACACGTACTGTATCGAAAACCGAATATGCAGCGTTGGAGACTAAAATGTATAATGGCGTGAAGTACAAGGTCGTCCCGTGCTACTTCAAAACCAACACGGCCGAGAGTCGCACCACAGTCTATGCATATAATGCATATTTCACATCTACTCCCGATGAATTCTTAAATGTCCCTGTAGCATTTACCGACGACTCGAATTTAACGATAGAATGCGAGAAATCCAATTATTTCGGTAAGGAATATCCTGTAAAGATTAAGTTCAATGTTACACCTGAGGCTGTTAGTGCAGGAAAAACTTTCCACATTGTTGTTACGGAAGGTGGTGTCACCAATACGTACGATTATACGCCCACGAGTGCTGGCGAAATAGAATTTACGGGTTATAAGACGAAGACGATTAATGGCGGTAGCATCAGTGTTACGATCACGGCTAAATTCGACGGAAGAGAACAGGAGTCAAAGACCAGTAGCTTGACACTGAATAGACGTTACTTTGTTATCAAGGAACATAGCTTCAAAACAAATATTACGAATTACCTGGATGCAAGTCAGACTGGTGACGGTTCGTCTATCTATGTCAGACATCAGGGACAAACAGCTGCCGTCTATGTGGGTTGGTTCGGACGTGGGCTCGAAGATTCAAAAGACGGGTATCTGACAAATGACGGACCGCTGCTGGACTACATCATCGACCGAGCATACCAGAACTATGACACGTTGAACGAGAACGACGAAGTGACCTTCCAGATCTATGACCCGAACCGGACAATCATAGCAACAACAACGATTGGGGATTTGGATAATGCGCGTATATGGAGAGAAAACAATCCAACTTCCACTAATCCTACTTTGATAGTTACCTTTATCGAATAACTGTTCGGTTGTAAAAGGGTGGAAGAGGACACTCTTTGTTACATTATTTACCAGCAGCTGTATCCAGGAGGTGGATGCAGCTGTTGGCGTTCTAGGAATGCGTTTCAAATTGCGTATAGGCGAACGGTCGTTTGGGTATAGGCGCACGACCGTTTGCGTGTAGGGAAACGGTGGAGGAGCGTGGCGTTCCTCCCTCTTTGCCTATGGTTCTCTCCCTGTTTGGAACTTGCGCATCACCTCTCGGCCAAAGGCTTCTCAGTCGACACACGCAATGGGTCACATGGTCACATGGTCACAGCTGTGACCATGTGACCGCAGAAGGAGCGGATAGGAATTCGATTCTATTTATTATACTGAATAACAAGCATTTACGTATTAACCAACTACTCCGTCAGTATAGGCAACGGGTCACGCGGTCACATGGTCACAGCTGTGACCATGTGACCGCAGAGGGAGCGGACAGGAATCCTGTTTTATTTATTACGCTGAATAACAAGCATTTACGTATTAATTAACTACTCCGTCAGTATAGGCAACGGGTCACGCGGTCACATGGTCACAGCTGTGACCATGTGACCGCGTACTATGTTCTTTTTCAATACCGAACCGATTATTCTGCGTTTTATATTAATATCTTCAAGTTTCGCATACGCTCCACTTCCGGGAGTAAAGGAGTAGAGGAGATGTGGAGGTAAAGTAGGTTTCCACTTTTTCACGGAATTATTTGGCCGTTTCAATAATAGTTCGTATCTTTGCGCCGTGAAAGTGCAAAGATTAGCGGCACCTCGGTTTGCATTATCTTTGTACGCGGAAGAGATAACATCTTTATTTATAGAACAGAAAAAGGAGGAGACCATGATAGTAGCCAACCCTATTTACGACATTGTGTTCAAGTACTTGATGGAGGACGAGCGTATCGCCCGGACCATCCTGTCGGCACTGCTCCGAAAGGACATCATCAAGGTGGAGGTGCGGCCCCATGAGTACACCAACAGCCAGCGCGACACGCTGTCGGTGTTCCGCATTGACTTTGGTGCCACCATCCGTGAAGCCGACGGTACGGAGCACTTGATACTGATAGAACTGCAGAAGACCTGGCTGGAGACAGAGACGCTGCGCTTCCGGCAGTACTTAGGCGTGCATTACTCGAACCCCAAGAACATGGACGGTGCCTATGCCCTGCCCATGGTAGCCATCTATCTGCTGGGGCATAAGGTGGGGGACATCGAAGAACCTGTGCTCTATGTGAACCACCAAGCCTACGACTACTATGGGAATGAGGTGGTAAAGGGTCTGCCCAATCCTTTTGTTGACAGTCTGACACATTCGAGCATCATTGTGCAGATACCACGTCTGCACGGACAGATCAACAACCGTCTGGACAAGGTGCTGAGCATCTTCGACCAGACACGCAAGGAGCATGGCGACGAGCACGTGCTGCGCTTGGACGAGCAGGTATACGCCGATGATGCAGAGATGGAGCGCATCCTGCACCGCCTGACCGCTGCCGCTGCCGATGCCGACATGCGTCATAACATGAACGTGGAGGACGAGTACTTCTCAATCATTGAAAAGCGTGACACGGAAATCCTGATGAGGGACCAGCAGATAGCAAAGCAGGAAGCCCAGCTGGCAGAACAAAATGCCCAGCTATCAGAGCAGAACGCTCGGCTATCAGAGCAGAAGGCTCAACTGACAGAACAGAAGGCTCAACTGACAGAGCAGAACGCTCAACTGACCGAGCAGAAGACTCAACTGACCGAGCAGAAAGCTCAACTGACCGAGCAGAAGGCTCAACTGACCGAGCAGAAGGCTCAACTGACCGAGCAGAAGGCTCAACTGACCGAGCAGAACGCTCGGCTATCAGAGCAGAAGGCTCAACTGACCGAGCAGAAAGCTCAACTGACCGAGCAGAAAGCTCAACTATCAGAGCAGAACGCTCGGCTATCAGAGCAGAACGCTCGGCTATCAGAGCAGGAAGATATGTTGCGTATGTCGGTTAAGACCTTCATAGACATGGGCATGGATCTTGAGACGATTGCCGCTCACCTGAAGCGAAGTGTTCAGGAGATTGCAAAACTCATATAGGGTGACCCTGGGATGAACCATTGTCATAAACCAATTGAGAATAGGGAATGAAACATCAACAAAAAGACGTCATGAAGAAACAAATCATTCTTTCGCTCCTCATGGTGGTTGGGGGCTCGCTGCAGCTCAGTGCACGGCCTGTCATGCCGCCGTTGTTTACTGACAACATGGTCTTCCAGCAGCAAGTCGACGCCCCCATCTGGGGTCAGGCGAAGGCTGGCAAGAAAGTTACTGTCACCGCTTCGTGGGCTGCCGCGCCCGTCGAAACCATTGCCGACGCACAGGGCAACTGGCGCACCGCGCTGCGCACCCCCCAGGCTGGTGGACCCTACACCGTCACCATCAGCGATGGACAGAAGCTCGTGCTCCACAACGTCATGGTCGGTGAGGTGTGGTTGTGCTCTGGCCAGTCGAACATGGAGATGCCCATTGAGGGCTGGGGCCATGTGATGAACTACGAACAGGAAAAGCAGGAAGCTAACCAGTACGAAAACATCCGACTGCTACAGGTGCGCAAGAACACGTCGCCACAGCCTATTACCGACTTCGAGACCAACTTGGGCGGTGGCTGGCAAGTGTGCTCAGCCGAGAGTGTCAAGGAATTCTCGGCAACGGGTTACTTCTTCGGGCGTAGCCTCCACAAGTCGCTGAACGTGCCCGTGGGACTCATCGACAGCTCGTGGGGTGGCACCTTTATCGAGCCCTGGACCAGTGCCGGCGCACTGCGACAGCACCCCGACATGAAGGCAGAGCTTGACGAGATAGCGCTGGTGCCTGCCGACAAGGCCGAGCGAAAAGCCTTCTACGACCAGCGTGCTGCCGATTGGAAGGCACACGAGAAGGGTGTCGTGGGCGGTTACGACGCCGATGGACTGCCGACGTTTGCACGGCAGGACTTCAGCACGTGGCCCACGATGACGGTTCCCGTGCGCTGGGAGTATGCTGGCTTGCCGGGCTTCGACGGCGTCGTTTGGATGATGCGCGAGGTCAATGTGCCCTCATCATGGGCTGGCAAGCCGCTGACGCTCTCGTTAGGATGGATTGACGACCTTGACTTCACCTGCTGGAACGGCGAGGAAGTGGGGCAGACGCTCACCTTCGGGGCCACCCGCACTTACACCATCCCTGGGCGTCTGGTCAAGAGCGGTCGCAACGTGCTGGCCGTCAGCGTCATCGATACGGGTGGCGACGGTGGTATATACAGCGATGCCGAGAACCTCTACGTTGCCAATGCCAAGGGTCAGCGCATCGCCCTCGACGGGGCGTGGCACTACAAGCCGTCGACACAGCTTAACGAGCTGGCCGTCCTGCCCAAGGCCGACGACAATTCGCCCAATCAGGTGACGGTGCTTTACAATGCCATGATCCATCCCCTCGTGGGCTTCCCCATCCGCGGTGCCATCTGGTACCAAGGCTGTAACAACGAGCACAAAGGTTACCAGTATCGCGAGCTGTTGCCGCTGCTGATTCGCGACTGGCGTCATCAGTGGGGCTATGACTTCCCCTTCTACATTGTTCAGCTGGCCAATTATAAGCAGCAGCAGACCCTTCCCGGCGACGATGAGTGGGCCGAGGTGCGTGAGGCGCAGGCACTTGCAGCGCGTCATGTGGAAAAGTCTGGCTTGGCATGCACCATCGACATTGGCGATGCAGGTGACATCCACCCCAAAAACAAGCAGGAGGTGGGCCGCCGACTGGCACTCATCGCCCTCGCCAATACTTATGGTGAGCAGTCGGTGGCGTTTTCGGGTCCCCTCTACCGTGATTATCGCATCGAAGGCAGTGCCATGCGCATACTCTTCGACCATGCCCAAGGCCTTCGCACGGCCGATGGTGGTGTCCTGAAGGGCTTTGCCATTGCTGGCAGCGACCGCCAGTGGCACTGGGCACAAGCTCACATCGAAGGGCAGACGGTGGTCGTCAGCTGTCCTGAAGTCGTGGCTCCCGTCGCTGTGCGCTATGCCTGGCACGTCAACCCCATCTGTAACCTGCAGAACGCCGAAGGGCTGCCTGCCGTGCCCTTCCGCACTGACGACTGGCCAGGCCTGTCAATCAACAACCATCGGGCCAACTGAGTGGCCTACACATGCTTTTCTTCCACCCATGCCTCAATGGCCTTATGAAGTCTGAGTTTTAATTTAATTTGTAACGACTAAGCACCTGTTTCTTGTTAAATATCTATAAATAAACGGATTGTTTACTATGCTTTTCTTGCACGATTCAATTTTAATTGCTACATTTGTAACGGCTAAAGATATAATCGT
>JAEEGL012374382.1_pt1 | contig 49494 bp, 44 predicted proteins | sample 9134231 | NCBI WGS metagenome assembly JAEEGL01 (sample SAMN16246548, study PRJNA631951) | gut metagenome | biome: gut microbiome; feature: rumen; material: fiber-attached | host: Bos | place: Iran: Karaj | collected 2018-10 | reverse complement strand
CTGCGGAAAGGGCGTAACCTTTGGTATCAAGGTTTCTCACTCACACAGACGTTCCAACAGAACATGGAAGCCTAACGTAAAGCGTGTTAAGGCTATCGTCAAGGGTACTCCTTGTCATATCTACGCTTGCTCAAGATGCCTGCGTTCAGGTAAGGTTGAAAGAGCTTGATCGGTAAACATGGATATTTAAAGAGCGTTCCATTAGGAGCGCTCTTTTTTCATCCCCTTCCGCAGCATGGTTCTTCTGATCGTCACCTGACCTGACCACAAAGTTCAACAATAAAGCAAGCTTTTTTCTCCCCCTCATTGTATAATGTCGCAGATACTCAACTTTGTACAGTCTGCTTTTTCGTCATTCGTACAAACTTACAAAACGGGACTGTTTTTTTGGTAATATTGTGGTATAATATATTCATGTATTAGAGAAACAGTCAGTGAGGATGTTACCGGATCTTCACTGCACGCAGGTCTTTGAGGCCTGCTGCCTTCGTTTACAGGGGGGGTAAACATTTTTAATGGACAGAAGACCAATACGTAGTGATTTTTTCAGGTACATATTGGCAAATGTCATCAGCTCAGTGGGCGTATCAATCTATATACTGATTGATACGTTCTTTATTTCCAAGGGAATGGGGTCGGAAGGTCTTGCAGCCCTGAACCTGGCTCTGCCTGTGTTCAACTTCCTGAACGGCTTCGGTCTTATGCTCGGAATGGGCGGCGGAAGCAAGTTCTCAATGATGTACTGCAGGACTGAAAGGGAAGAAACTGACAGAATTTTCTCGAACGCTTTCATGACAATGCTGCTGATAGCGGCTGTGTTTGAGATACTGGGGATATTTTTCTCGAAGCAGATAACTCACCTTCTCGGCGCTGACAAAGCGGTCTTTGAGATGTCACACAGCTATCTGCATAAAATACTGTTGTTTTCGCCCGCTTTCCTTATGAATAACCTGCTGGCGTGCTTCATGCGCAACGACTGCGCACCGAGACTCGCTATGCTTGGTATGCTGAGCGGCAGCCTTGTCAATGTGGTTCTGGACTACATTTTTATTTTCAGATTGGATATGGGTATGGACGGCGCGGCTCTGGCTACGTGTATCGCTCCGTTCGTAAGTATGGGCGTTATGAGCATACATATAATCACAGGCTGGAACGCTTTCAGTCTGCGGCTCTCCGTCCCTTCGCCGAAGCTCGTCCGCGAGATAGTATCTCTCGGTATGCATTCATTCTTTACCGAGCTTTCCGGCGGAATAGTGATAATGATATTCAATCTCGTCATCTACCGCCTTCTCGGCAATACAGGTATTGCCGCATATGGCGTCATCGCAAATATAGGTATAGTGTTCACGGCTATATACGTCGGTATATCAAGCGGTGTACAGCCTCTTATGTGCAGATACCACGGCAGAAAGAACGACGAAGCTATACGTTTCCTGCTGAAGCTTTCAGTAGCAACATCACTGATATTCTCTGTTGTTGCATACGCTTTTCTCTTCCTTAACCCAAAGCGGATAGTAGGAATATTCAACAGCAGCTGCAACCCGACTCTGCAGGCTGTCGCCATGCACGGTCTGAGACTGTACTTCCTTTTCATGCCTTTCATGGGGATAAATACTATCATGTCTGTCTACTTCTCGTCAAACGAGAAGGCGCACACAGCGCAGATGATATCTCTGCTGCGGGGAACCCTTCTGGTCATACCCCTTGCTTTCCTCGCCTTCTGGCTCGGCAGCATAAACTGCGTATGGCTTACAGTTCCTGTATCTGAAATGATAACGGCAGCTGTGGGCTGCGGAGTATTCCTGTTTGACCTCAGAAGGATACTTAATGAAAACTTAAAACTTGCATACAGATAAAACAAAGCCATGAGCACATATGCCCATGGCTTTTCTGTTAACCGCAGAACTTCTTTATCTCCTGTTCAAGCAGACGGTACACGTTTGCGATAAGGTATCCGTCCGCTATGGCATGATTCATCCTTACGCTCACCGGCATCATCAGACGGCCGTTTTCCTCACGGTATCTTCCCCAGTTGACTATGGGAGCAAAGTAAAGATATCCGTCAGGCAGCTCTATATTCAGTGAGTCATATGACAGCCACGAAATATACGAGGCATCGAACCAGTTTGGATGATTTGCCGCATCAAGGCCGTACTCTCTTGTCTGCTGCGCCCGTTCCACATCAGCAAGGGCGTTTTTATAAAAAGTCTCATATTCATCACTGTAGTATGTATACACAGGAGTACAGGTCTCTGTATCCTCATGGAAAACGTACTGGGTAGGGTTTATGGTATCATAGCAGATTATCTCGTCAGTCTGCCAGAGATAGCCCATACGGTAGTCGTCACGTGAGTTGAGCACCTTTGAGAGTATATAGAGGAAATTGATATAGAACTTCGTTCCGCTCCTTTTTGAATACTCCGCAAGCTCCGTAACGTCCACTCTTGCAGTCATGGATACGGAGCATTTGCAGTCCTCCGAAAAATGCCTGAACACTCCTTTTCTGTAATAGGTATCCTTGTTTATTATCCTGTAGTCCATATTATCACCGTTTGTCCTTTGTAATCGCGTATAGCCGGACCATAAGCCGAACAAAGCCATGAAGCTTTACTTCATGGCTTTGGCTTTTTAAAGTATCTGTTCCGGCTGTCCCATCTGAGGCATAATGAATGCCTTTGCTTCCTCAAGATGGAATATCTTCATTTTGAAGCCTGTCTTCTCGTTGTAGATCTCTTTAAGAAGAGGGCTTGTTGCGAACATGGCTTCCTCATACTTAGGATCCTCGTCAAAGACTACCTTTCCCGTGTAGCGGAGCCATAAGCCGTCAGGCTTGCAGGCAACTATCTCGCAGAGAGGGTTTGCGAGCATCTGTCTGTAGACAGCCTTGAAGTCGCCGACTGCGAAATAAACGGTTCCGTCCACCTCAATGTGTGCTCCGAAAGGTCTGAGCTTAGGCTGTGCTCCGTCGGTTGTCGCAACATAGAAGATTCCTGCTTCCGTAAGAAAATCGTTAATTTTGCTCATGATAAATATACCTCCTTATATTAACGCCGTTCGGGCGTCTTAATCAGTCTTCAAAAAGCGGCGTCGAGAAATACCTTTCCGCAGTGTCGGGAAGTATCGTTACCACGGTCTTGCCCTCGCCCAGCTTTTCGGCAAGCTTCAGGGCAGCAGCTACATTTGTGCCGCTTGATATACCGCACATTATACCCTCCTTTGAGGCAAGATCCTTTGCGGTCTGTATTGCTTCCTCGTCAGTAACTATGTATATATCGTCGTAGATATTCTGATTGAGTATATCTGGGATTATCCCGTCGCCTATGCCCATCTGCAGATGAGTTCCTATATCTCCTCCTGCCAGTATGGCAGCGTTCTCAGGCTCCACAGCCCATATCACCATATCGGGATACTGAGCTTTCAGAGCTTCACCGATTCCCGTGATAGTGCCGCCTGTGCCTATTCCGGAACAGAAACCGTCTATCTTTACTGCGGTCTGCTCCAGTATCTCCAGGGCTGTATGATACTTGTGAGCCCCTATATTGTTCACGTTTGCGAACTGCTGCGGAACGAATACATTTTCGTCCTCCTCTGCCATTTTCAGGGCAGTATCAAGGCACTCCTGTATGCATTTGCCGATATCTCCGTCGTCGTGTATCAGCATTACCTCAGCACCATAATGGTTGACCAGCTTTCTGCGCTCCTCACTGACGGAATCGGGCATGATGATTATAGTTCTGTAGCCCTTGACAGCTCCAACAAGTGCAAGACCTATTCCCTGATTGCCGCTCGTAGGCTCTACGATTATCGTTCCCTCGTGTATCTTGCCTTCCATTTCCGCATGGCGTATCATGTTGTAGGCTGTGCGGGTCTTTATGGAACCGCCTACGTTGAGTCCCTCGAACTTTACGAGGACGTCTGCGCTTCCCTTTTTGTTCATTCGGTTCAGCTTTATCATCGGAGTATGTCCGATAGCCTCCAGAACGTTGTTGTATATCATTGGTCAATAACTCCTTTATGAGTTGAAAATTATAAACAGCTATTTTACGGTTCTTCCGCTTTGTCAGTCATCGTTCATTTAATAATGAACGACCTTGTTTTCGTCCCATTTCTCTGTCTTTTCAATATCCCATAATTCTTCGTAGTTCTTGAAATTGTCGGGGAGCAGAAAAACGGAAGTCTTTTCGTACTTCGCATTGTCCAGAAGTACACGCCACCTGACTACCTTATACGTCAGAGCCGTATACATACGTGTGCCGCCGTCCTTGTATGCTCCTGTGGGTACAGGTACGAACAGAACAAGAAGAATACAGACTAATATCACTGAAACGATGGATTTGGTCTTCTTTTTCACAGCATCTCCTCCTTAAAAAGATCACTCTTCAGCAGAAGCAAACTGGCTCTCGTGACGGGTGAAGAAGTCCGTTCTCGGAGGCAGGAATTTCAGCTTATGATCGCTTCCTGTGAAGTATGTAAGCGGCTCAAGGATAGTATCCCATGACCATATCCTCTCGTCAGCATCAAGGTACTCACGGAGCTTCTCAGTACCGAAGGGAGCCATCGGGTGCAGGAGCACACCTGCTATCCTTATCATGTAGAACAGATTGGCAAGAGCCTGCTTTAAAGCCTCCTTGTCGGGATACTCGCCGTTAAGCGCCTTTGCCATATACTTGCTTCCGTTGCGGATATAGCTGTCAAGTACATAGGTACACTGATGGAATGCAAACTTTGACATATGCCTCTCATACTCAAGGACTGCCTTCTTAGCTTCCTCAATGAACTTCTCCTCGGGAGCATTGTCCGGCATAACGCCGTCAAGCTCCTTCTGAGCTGTATAGAAAGCAGTACGTATCATGCGGTTGAATACGTTTGAAAGGAGCAGACCGTCCTTTACTACAGGATCAGCGTCCTCCGGCTTTGCATCAGGATTATATGGCTTGGGCATGAAGCTTACCGAGCGCTGTCCCAGACCGAGACCCAGCCAGTGCATACGGAGCTGCTCAGGAGTATAGTGATTAAGCAGGTCGTCAGCCATAGGCGGCTTTACAGCGCCTGAGCTTGAAGCCTTCTTGTCCAGGAAGAGTATGTGATGATTTGCAACGATAACAGGGAGCTGAAGCTCTCCGTCGGCAGGTGAAGCGGTCTTTGTATCGCTCTCCTGCTGTGCCATCCACATTGCAGGCTCTGCGATACCGTAGAAATAAATATTATCCTGACCTATGAACTGGTATACTGTCGCGTCCTTGCTGCACCAGTAGTCTCTCCACTCCTCCTTGTCGTGACCGATAGATTCGAGATAAGTCTCAGTAAAGGAGATAGGAGCCCACAGCGACTCAGGCCATACCCATACGGTAAGTCCCTCAACGCCGTCCATGACAGGTGCTGGAACTCCCCACTCGATATTTCCGGTAAGGCGGAAGGGTACAAGGGTCTTTCCTGTTCTGTAGCGTATACCGTTCTCAGTGAGTATTCGGCAGGCTTCATCGCAGTCCGAGAGCTTGCTGAACTCTATAGTAAATGAGGGCTTTTTGGGCTCCTCTATGTAATTATGCTCCGGCATGGAGGTTTTCAGCTCCATGTACTTCTCCTCGAACTCACGCTTTATGTAGATGACAGGATTCTTGAGGAACTCGTCTATAGTCTTCCATACAACAGGACGGATATCCTTGCGCTTTTTCAGCTCCTCCACCCATTCCTTCATAAGCTGCTCGTAGTCACGGAGCTTGAAATACCAGTTGGTAACAGGCTTCATGGTGGGAGTTTCACCTGTGAGTGTGCTGACAGGGTTTATAAGGTTCTCAGGCATATACTGATGTCCCATGTCGCACTCGTCGGCATAGCCCTTTTCGGAAGTACAGCCGTCTACGGGACATTTTCCTATGACCTGCCTGCCGTTGAGGAAAACTCCTGCCTTCTCGTCAAAGAACTGCATGGTAGTTATCTGATCCAACTGTCCTTTTTTGTGAAGTGAGCTGATGAAGCGGTCTGTGACAGAAGCGTGTATCTCCTTGGAGCGTCCGAGACCTGAAGCCGCAAAAAGGTTCGGAGCTATACCGTAAGCGGCAAGAGTCTCCTTCTGCTTGTTGTGGTTTCTCTGTACGAAATCCTCAAGAGAGCCTTCAAATTCTCCGTTCTTGACCTTTACTCTCCAGCCCTCTGCGATAGGAGAGCCGTAGCAGTCCGTACCGCTGACAAATATAACATTTTCCTTGCCTATGCGGTCTCTCAGGAAGCGTGCATAGGTATCCGCAAATACCAGCATACCACCGACGTGACCGAAATGGAGCTCCTTGTTGCCGTAGGGCATACCGCCTGTGACAACAGCTCTTTTCGGGAACACAGGACGGGGTATCTCAAAATTTTTCTTTTCTTTATTGTCTGACATTTTTATTACCTCTTTATATAATTCGGAATTAGGATTTCGGAATTAGGAATTATCGGTATCGCTTACGCGATAATATTTAAATCAGTCTTCGATAGCGAACACTGTTAATTCCGCATTCCGCATTCCGAATTCCGCATTATGAAAAAGCCTGAAGGCGCTTGCGTGTGATCTCCTCGCCGAGAACGTGGCTCACTTCCCAGATATCGGGTGCGTTTGCGTGTCCTGTCAGAGCTATACGGAGCATATTAGTGATATGTACTATGCTTCCCCTGAACTGGTCGGGGTTCTTCTTGTAGTCCTTGGGCTTTACTGCGAAGCCCATTTCCTCTGTGATAGCCTTTACCTTGGTGAACCACGCCGCAGAATCGTCGCTGTGGTCGTAAGACGCAAGGTATCTTCCGAAGAAATCCTTTACCGTAGCCTCATCGCACTCCTCCGGCATATCGTCCGTTACTCTGAAGGTCTCGTCGTAATAGAAGCTCATGAAGTCGCAGGCCTGCTTCCATGTCTCGATGTCACGTCTTGGCTTTTCGCCGCCCCTGCCAACATTGAGGGCCGCAAGCGTCCTCTCCGGGTACTTGTTTATCAGCTCTGCGAAGTCCTTATTGTACTCGCTGCACCATTCCAGCCAGCCGTCACGTACCTGCTCTGCGGTCATGCGGCATATTACGTTCTTGGATATATCCCTCATTTTATCGAGGTCAACAAGAGCTCCCGACACAGACATCTTTTCCAGTGTGTATGGGAATTCGTGATAGTCGGCTTCAGGATTGGCAATACGCCATTCCTCATAGTTGGAATTCAACAGGGTGAGAAGAAACTCCCATACAGCGTCCTTGCTGATTCCCTCCTGCTGGTAGTAAGCCAGTGCAAGCTCTGGATCCTTTCTCTTGGAGAGCTTTCTCTTGCTCTCACCGTCCATTTTCATAAGAGTAGCGGTATGACAGTATATTGGCTGCTTCCAGCCGAGAGTATTGAAAAGCTCTACGTGCATGGGCAGTGAGGATATCCACTCCTCGCCGCGTATAACATGGGTGGAGCGCATAAAATGGTCATCTATTACGTGAGCAAAGTGATATGTGGGGATACCGTCGCTCTTCAGAAGCACAAAGTCCATATTGTTGCGTGGCATTTCAAGCTTGCCGCGGATAGCGTCCTCGACAGCGATAGTTTCATTGGTCTCCTGACCTCTGAAACGGAGGACCCACTCTCTGCCTGCTTCGATATTTGCCTTTACATCATCAAGACTGAGGTCTCTGCACTTGGCATACTTACCGTATACTCCGGGATTTTCCTTATTGGCGGTCTGCTGCTCGCGGACTGCCTCTATCTCCTCTGCCGTCATAAAGCATGGATAAGCAAGTCCTCTTTCAGTTAGGAGCTTTGCGAAAACGTGATAGATGTCCTTGCGCTGTCGCTGACGATATGGACCATAGCTTCCGTTGTCGCCCTCTGCAGTAGCACCCTCATCAAAGTGTACGCCGAAGTAGTCCATAGCGTTTATAACTGTCTCAACAGCCCCCTCAACCTCACGCTTGTTGTCCGTATCCTCTATCCTGAGGTAGAAAACACCCTGTGACTGGTGAGCTATACGCTCGCCGATTATAGCGTTGTAAAGGTTTCCGAGATGAACGAAGCCCGTGGGACTCGGACCAATACGTGTGACATTGGCTCCTGCCGGGAGCTGTCTCTCCGGGAAACGTGCCTCTATATCCTCAGGAGTTGCCGTAACATCGGGGAAAAGGTAATCTGCAAGTGCTTTATAGTCCATATTATCAATCCTTTGTAGTTTTTCATTCTGTCCGCTGACAGACACATTTAATTTATTATATCACATTAACTGTATAAAGTCAAATACAAATCAACTGTAAGACTGTTCCGTAACAACAATAAAAAAGGCTGAGATCCGGAATTACATTCCCATTACCTCAGCCTTTCGTCATCAATTCTGTCATTATAATAAACTCTTTCAAATATAATCTTAACATAGTATCATCTCCTCCTTTAAGAAATGATATCAAGGGATTTGTAAAATTTTGGGTTAAGATACGGTCCTAATAATAAAAATAACTGAAACTTAATGTTCTCATCTCAGCCTTTCATCATATTTTCTGTAATCATATTCGTCTTCATGTTTGAAGTCGAAGTATTCGGATTCGTCCGGATAATCATATTCAAAATTCAGGTACTTTTTTTACGAAAGAAAATTTTAATGATAAAAAAGATAATAACACCAAAATTGACAAGATTAATACCTGTAAAAAAAGAGGCTATCATTAGCGCAAATATCATTAAATCAAATTTTATTATTTTTTTATTACGCTCTCTATGGGTTATGCGCATTATTCATCTTCTCCTTAAAAAAGCGCATCGTTTATGAATCTGTAAATCGTAACAGCCCTCAGCCATTCATAAACGAAGTCGTTTCAAACTGAGGGCATTTTGAACCCTTTTTAAGTTCATGTGATTATTATATCGTCTGAATCTGTATTTGTCAAGACCTTTTCTGCACTTTTTCAAGCTATATGTAAAAATCGTTAGTATATACATACATATATATATAATACTATCTATAGCATGAACGCAGTCTTTTGCCGGAACAAAGAAAAGCTCCCCTCATATGAGGGGAGCTTATCATCATTTAACATTGTATTTCCAAATACCGTTTTCCTGATAAAACTCTACATCTTTACCGCTTGACGAAACTCCAACGAGCTTGTCACCTTCAAGCCAGTAATCACCGACTTCACCGTTCAGCGGACCTTGTACAAATACAACAGTCGGTTCCGGTCCCGGTCCATGTCTAGCCCAGTCACTTTCACCTCTGAACAGTTCGTCGCCGCATGAAGCAAGAACTGCCATTGAAACAAGTCCGAGAATCGCTATCGAAATCAATTCTTTTAACTTTATCATAGTATTTTCTTCCTATCATGGTTTAATGATGCTCCCCTCATATGAGGGGAGCTGTTTTATTACATTTATCGTCAGTTAGAGTTCAGATTATCACGTACCCCATACATACTGACCAGGAGTATATCCAACAAACTGGTTGCAGCACTTGCAATACTTTGCTGTCTTCCTATACTTATGTCCTTTCCATGAGTAAGTATATGTTTCGCCATAATAACAATTATCAATGTAATATCCGTTCTGATATGTACCATGGTGATACTGACAAGCTGCATTTGCTGTCATAGATGCTCCTGATACAAGGAGTGTGGCTGCCGCTGCTAAGATAGTGAATGTTCTTTTGATTGCCTTTTTCATTGTTTTTTACTTCCTTTACTTTAAATTTAAGACCTTATGGTCTTATTGGTGAGATTGGTGAATGAAAATAGTGTGATGCTTCCCTTATATCATGTTGAGTGCAGTTATCCGTTTGTACGTGCCGGAACAAAGACGGCTGTAAATACCGTTTATGTGTACGGCTTTATGTTATGTATGATACAACATTTTATGTTGATTGTCAATACTAAACGTGTATATTCAACAAATAATCACCCAAAGGTGGACAATGCGAAAAACTTTTTGAATTTTTTGTTAATTCTGACTACAAAAGCATTAACATATAAAAAAGCTCCCCTCATTATAAGGAGAGCTCATTGCTTATTTTATTTTCTGAATCATGTGGTATATGTCCAGAGTAAGTGACCACAGCAGTTGCTGTATACGCCCATAACATTGTGTGTACCGGTAAGGCATCTGATAACTCTTGTGGTTGTGCCTGAACAACAACAGTGATTATGTGCAGCGTTTGCTGTCATAGAAGCTCCTGATACGAGGAGTGTGGTTGCTGCTGCAAAAATAGTAAATGTTCTTTTAATTGCGTTTTTCATTTGTTTCATATCCTTTTTAAAATATTTAAAACCGGCCAGCTTTATGTGCTAATTATATAACAATAAATTCACTTTGTCAATACTAAAGGTGTAAAATCAATAAATTATATCCCTCAGGTGGATAATATGATGATTTATGTTCAATTTTTTACGAATATGTGTAAAATCACCATTTCTTACTTTACACACTCTATGCAGGCGTTTCAGAGGACAAAAAAGTCAATAACTCACCTCAAGGAAACGCACAAGCATATTCCATGTAAGGCAGTCAACTGAGCTGTCCGCAGGAAGTCCGCAGCAGCTCCTGAAAAAATCCACCGCTCTGGCTGTTGCTCCGTCGTACTCACCGCTTACTCTCACCCTCGGCATATTGTCAAAACGCCCTGCCGCCTTCCAGAGCATAGCCTGTATGATATAGACCAGTTCGCCGCTGTCGCCCTCACAGACTATGAAGCTCCTTGACGGGAAAACATGATAAGCCGCCGGTGCTCCCTCAAGATAATCACGGTATATTGCGGCTATCCTGTCCCATGTGGCTGTATCCGTCTCACCTGTTTCCGGAAGCCCGTAGGCTCGCTGAAAAGCTGCCACAGCCTGCTCAGTGTACTTATCGTACACACCGTCCGGAACTATCTGCGGTACACGCTTGTCAAAGAGAGATATTGCATAAAGATAGCTCTGGAGCTCTCGTATATGTTCCTTTTTCTGTTCCTCTGTATATGGCACAAAACCAACTCCGTTCCTAAAAATACAGTATCCGCTTTCGCGGGCTTAATGCCAGGGGAATTTTTTATTGTCAGGTGTACACGGGCGGATAATATCCGCCCCTGCAAACTAACGGCTCGGAACGCCGGAGAGACGTTCCCTACTTTATAGTATAGCCGGGATTCTGGTAGGGACGCTTGTCGAAGCCATAGCGCAGGTCTGAATATACTCCTGCTATCCTGTCCCATGTAACAGCTCCCACTATACCCGTAGGATCAATTCCGAACTGTCTCTGGAACGCCGTCACCGACTGCTTTGTAAGAGGTCCGAAATAGCCAGTATCGCTCACCGCGGGTATATTGTTATAGCTCCTGTTTATATAGGTAAGATACTGCTGTATTATCTTCACGGAATCTCCGCTGGCTCCCTCTCTCAGAACCGTTCCCGGATATAGGGCGACATAGGTATACTTAGGCGGCACGCTCTCAACTATGCCCTGATACGCCCGATAGAGATCGTTCCGTGTGGCTCTGTCGGCGATACCCGTCTGCGGTAGTCCGAAAACACGCTGGAAGGACTTCAGGGAACGCTCTGTCTGCTCACCGAAATATCCGGTCATCTCCACAGGTATTACCGCTTCGTAGTATGCGCCTATAACTGCAAGATAATACTGTAGCATACTCACCTCTACCGACTGCATACCTATGCTCAGATCCTCGGTGAACCGCGGCATTATATCCTCGAAGCGTACACCCTCGGAATCCAGCTCCGCAAGACGCTTGACGCTGGTATAGATATAGGTTATCCTGTACCATGTCGAGGCATCGACCGTACCTGTGACCTCCAGTCCGAATATCTGCTGGAACTTCCTCACAGCAGCCTCGGTAGGTGTGTCGAATATACCGTCTGCGGCAGGTATCTTGGGTATCGCAGGAAAATTTCCTGATATGCGGTTAAGCCATACCTGCACGAACTTCACATCATTTCCGAAATCGCCGTTTTTAAGCTCATTTCCCGGATATGACGGCATTGCCGTCTTCACCGGAGCGTCCTGCACTATCTCTATATCATCACCGTAGTAATATTTCAGTATCTCCAGCGAATCGTATCCCCTCTCCGCAAGGGCTTGAGTGCCCCACTGTGAAAGACCGCTGCAGGTAGAGGTGGTACCGTTGCAGAAGGAAGTGAAAAGAGGCTCAACACTCCCCCTCCGCCTCACATAGTCGTTGAACAGGTCGTCAACGAGAAAACTGATATTCTCGAAGTATTCCCTGCCGTTTATGAACTTCTGATCGTATTGTGTAGTGGAGGTTATGTCGAAATCATACCCCCGCGAACGGTACCACTCGGTATATATGCGATTCAGCGCAAATGAAACTATAGCATAGATATTGGCTCTGAGGGCGCTGACGTTCCATGTGGGGTATATCTCACTGGAAGCCACATTCTTGATATAGGAAGCAAAGTCAACCTCCACATTCGGAGCAGCTGAATCAGGAAAGCCCAAATGTACAGTAATAGTTTCCGGTATAAACGGAGTGCCTGTAAGCATGGCTCACTCCTTTCCGCCGCGGAAATCCGGCTCAGCATTGTAATATGTAACTGTTTCGTCGCTGCTGTTCATCATCAGCGGAACAGGTACGAGGTTGAAGTTCTGAACAGAGGTTATACCTGAAAATACGGGAACGTCCACGCTCCTTGCCCTGAAGAATCCCTCCGCGTACACGCTCACATCGAACAGATTATAGGGACGTTCCGCAGATCCCGGAGACTGTGAGTGCTCAATGTCGGGAACAGGCAGCGAAAACCTTGGTGAAACTCCGCTGCTGTCGGTCGCTCCGGAAGCAAGTATGAGCCTTTTTCCGTCAACGACCGCCGTCACCTCCACGGAAGCTCCCTCCACAGCTGAAGAATCGTCTCCCGTCCTCACATTCACAAGTATATAGCCTCTGTCGGTGCCGATCAGGTCATTGCTGTCATACTCAGGCGGCTCGGCGTCCTCCGTCGAAGCAGTTCCGAAATCGGTGTCAAGCTCTGAAAGATCCGGCTCCGGATAGCGGCTGTTGTAGTCCTCCTGCTCCGTACTGTCAGTGAACTCAGAATAGGCTGTATCGTCGGGAGCTTCCTCATTGACTTCCTCCGGGAGCTTTTCGTCCTCTCCTCTTGAAGCGCTCCTGCTGTAGAGCTTCATAAGCTCCTGTCTGTATCTCTCCGTATCGGGAACTCTGTTATCCATAATATCTCCTCCCGATAAAGTCTATGCCCGAAGCCTGCCGATTATACCACTTTACAACTCCACCTCATTTGTGATATAATTGATTTGTTATCGGCTCTTGAACGATACACGCTGACAACCTGATAAAATAAGGAGATATATATGAAGAATAAAGCTGCACCACAAAAAAAGCCGCTGCCAAAGATACTGAAAAACAAATGGTACCTGTACATGACCGAGTTCTTTGCGGGTATGTCCGTCATGGCTGTCGAGCTTGGGGCAAGCAGACTGCTTGCTCCGTACTTCAGTTCCTCACAGATCGTATGGACCATTATAATAGGTACGATAATGATAGCCATGGCTCTCGGAAACATTTACGGAGGCAGGAGCGCTGACAAGAATCCCGATCCTGACAGACTTTACGGCCGGATACTCGTTGCCGCTGTATGGATAGCTGCCGTACCATTCGCAGGCAAGTTCATAATTGCCGGCATATCCGGACTGCTCGTCCTCACCGTCAATACAAATTTTCTGATATGGGCGGCTTTTCTCACCTGCATGGTAATCTTTGTTTATCCCCTGTTTCTGCTTGGCACCGTCACTCCCTCGCTTGTCAAGTATACCGTTGACTCCCTCGACGACAGCGGCAGGACCGTGGGAACTCTCGGTGCTTTCAACACCATAGGCTCGATAATTGGCACCTTCGTCCCCACCTTCATATCCATACCTGCTGTGGGAACAGCCGTTACATTCCTCATATTCGCAGGAATAATGCTTGTGATAGGTCTTGTGTACTTCATCAGCAGCAGGTGCGGCGCTGTAAAAACAGTTACAGCGTCTGTCCTCTTCTTAGTATGCTGCTTTGCCTCGCCCTCAATGGGCTTTGCGTTCTGGGAAAAAGGGCTCACCTATGAGGGCGAGTCGGTATACAACTATTTACAGGTATCCGACGACGCAGACCACACCTACCTCTCAACAAATGTACTCTTCGGGGTTCAGTCGGTATACGTGAAGTCCGGAGAACTGACAGGTATGTACTACGATTACGCTATGGCTGCTCCCCTTATGACAGCTTCACCCGATACCGCTGATATACTCGTCCTCGGTATGGGAACAGGCACCTACGCCAAGCAGTGCATGACCTACTTCAGCGGTGTGACAGCCGAAGGAGTTGAAATAGACGAAAAGATCACAGACCTCGCCCACAGATACTTTGAGCTCCCTGATGAGGTAAAGGTCACTACCTACGACGGCAGGGCTTTCCTTGCAGCCTGCGGGAAAAAGTACGATGTAATACTTGTTGACGCCTATCAGGATATTACCATCCCATTTCAGATGTCCTCAGTGGAATTCTTCCGTCTTGTAAAGGAGCATCTCAACGAGGGCGGCGTAATGGCAGTCAATATGAATATGCGCTCCGACAGCTCCGACGGAATAAACGGTCATCTTTCCGACACTATCTCAGATGTGTTCGGTAATGTATACACCGTAGACGTACCCAACTCAACAAACCGCGAGCTCTTTGCCTCTGACAGCAGCGATATGCTCTCCCTGCTCAGCCGGAATACCGAAGCCATCGAAAATGCTCCCCTCAGGGAGCTTATGGACAAAGTTCAGCAGGAGCTCGTACCCTATACCTCAAAGGGCAGGATACTCACAGACGACAAAGCACCCGTTGAGCTTCTCGGTATGCAGGTCATCGACGACCTTATAAAAGACGAGCTTGTATACTACAAGAAAGCCTTTGCTGAAAAAGGAATACGCGGACTTATAGAATAATTCGCTGAAAGGAATAAACAAAATGGATCACAGAGTTACTTATTCACTCATAACGGAAAAATGCCTCCCGGAAATCAAGTCTCAGCTCATGACACTGCCGGAATTTGAAAAGCTTTCCATTGAAGATCAGGCAAAGGAATTAAAAAGAGCGATAGAAATTTCAGGCGCAGACAAGTCAATGATAAACTACGCCTATAATATGCCTTTTGAAAAAAAGAAGGCTCCGCCTTCATCTCCCGGTCTGATGAAAATAACAGCCATTTCAATGATAGCCGGATTTATCCTGATATGCGGTGCTTTCTTTTTTTATAGTTCAGACAAGGAACTCGCCGGGCTTATTATTGCGACAGGTCTTATCCTTGCTGCCGGTGTGCCGGCGGTATGCTACTTTATAGACCGTATATTCGGAGAAAAAGCCATGGAACGTGAAAAAAAGGAAATAGAGCTCATTTCCGGCAATTCCGCCGACAGCGATGATGACATTTCCGATACCAATTATGCCGGTATAACTCCGCCGAAGGCTGTTTTATGGGAAGGTGCGGCAGGGATAATAATGATATCCGCTGCGCTCGTACTTCTGAGCCTGCTTAAAGGCACGACCCTCGGCATAGTACAGGGTATCCTTTTCTTTGCCGGCTTCATGCTTCTTTCCATAAGCCTGAAACAAGTAAAAAGATACGATATTGCATTGCTGCTGATTATACCTGCATTGCTCGGACTTACACTTCTGATATTCAGTCTGACCGCAGTCCTGTTCCCGGATATTCTTGTAATAGCGCTCTGCTGCTCATTGATAGACTGCGGCATACTTATCCTGCTCATGCCAGCTGTATACAACATTGTCAAGAAACGCCGCTGCACGGAGGAGATCACTGCCGAATGCGTTTATGTGCAGTATTTACACGGAAGGTACGGCGATCAGTACCGCCCTTACTGGTCATATACATATAACGGTATATACTACACTCACAAGGATCTCATGTCACGCCGTGCAGTCTCTGTGGGAGAAACTATAAATCTCAGGATAAATCCCTCCGCACCGCATGACGTATATCGTTTGACGCTTCCGCGTATCTGTTCATATCTTATGCTTATATGCGGATTCTCAGCATTCTTCGCTTTAATGGCTGCAGCAGGCTTCCCGCTGTCGTAAAGCCCTCCGGCACTTGACAATACACAGTTATTGGATTATAATATAGTGTGTCCTCAATGACCGCTTTATGGCAGTCATTGCCGTGGACAACTCAGAATATAATTTTCCCCTATCCCAAGGAGCTGTTATCATGCAGAAAAGATCTTTACTGGCGCTCTGTATCGCGATCCTGGCAGCAGCGTTGATAATATTTGCAGGCAAGTCCTGCGCAGAGGATATAAATACTATAAACAACCAAAACCGAAGCAGCAAGTCAACTACCTATCCTGACGAGCTCTTCACAAACAGTCCGACTCCGCCGGCTCTGCCGGTAACTACAACAACCGAGCCGGATACGCTCAATTATGTAGTCATTACAAATATGCTCGGCGACATCATCGAAACAGTCCCGATAACTACTGAGTCTGTAACAGAGGTGCAGTACGCTACAGTAACAGATATGTTCGGCGACGCGATCGGTCTTGTACCGATTGATCCTGACGAGATCCCGACGACCACTCTGTCCATACTCGAACAGTATGAGGCTACAATGGCTTCAATGGAAGCCGCTGAACGCGCAGAGCGCCCGACTACCGCAGAACCTGTCACTGAGATAAGGACTGACTTTACAATCGTACTGAATTAAAAAAACGGAGGAAAAAATTATGGTAATCATCGAAATGGAAAACGGAAAGAAGATAAAGATAGAGCTTTATCCCGATATCGCTCCTATCTCCTGCGAGAACTTTGAAAAGCTCATAAAGCAGGGGTTCTATGACGGACTCACCTTCCACAGAGTTATCCCCGGCTTCATGATACAGGGCGGCTGCCCCAACGGCACCGGCACAGGCGGTCCCGGCTGGCATATCAAGGGAGAGTTCGCTGCAAACGGAGTCAGGAACGACCTCAAGCACACAAGAGGTGTACTCTCCATGGCTCGTTCAATGATGCCTGATTCAGCAGGCTCCCAGTTCTTCATCATGCACGAGGACGCTCCTCATCTTGACGGAAACTATGCCGCTTTCGGCAAGGTAATAGAGGGCATGGAGGTAGTTGACGAAATAGCAGAGTGCGCTACAGACTATAACGACAAGCCAACAACTCCTCAGGTAATGAAGAAAGTCACCATAGAATAAGATACATGACAAAAGCCCGAAGGCATTATCGCTTTCGGGCTAATTTTTATTATATTCTTTGCTTACGCAGCTTCCTCATTGTTCTCTGAAACTGTTATACCTGGACCGGCAAAGCATTCCCAGCCGTACATCTTGCTGAGAAGTCCGTCAAGGTTTGTATGATGCAGATAGTGGGTACCGTCGATACTTACCACTCTGCTTTCCGGGGCGGTAACAAGCTCCTTGTGCATGGGCTCCCACTCCGGCATCCTGTCGCAGTTGTCATTTGCGAGAACGTAAAGCACCGGTACTGTTTCCGGGAATTTCATATCGTAGCAGGTCTCTATGCTCTTTCCGAGCAGCTTCAGTTCATTCATCTGCGTATCATTCATTGGAACTGAACAGTTCATTGCACATACAATATCCCTGTCCGCTTCGGTAAGTGTGGGTATCTGTTCCATAAGAGCGTCCATACCAAGCTCTGTGACCACACGGTATATGCCTGTTTTTACAAATGCCGCTCTCAGTACCTTATATACCTTGTACTGATTGTCCGGCTTTGCCATCCACTCGTCAGAGTCTACCTGATGCGGCACGGAAGCGTCTATGCCTATAAAGGCTTCCACCTCATCAGCATACTGATTTGCGTAGTAAAGCGAATACAGTCCCGCAATGGAATGACCGATGATAGTATACCTGTCATAGCCGAGATATTCCATAAGTCCATGGAGTTCCGTGCAGTAGTTCTCAACAGTCCTTGGAGTATCGGTCTCGTCACTGAGTCCGACTCCTATCGGATCGACTATCACAAGCTTGTAATCGCCGTTGATCCTCTTTGCGAAGGTATCAAATTCGTAATGAGCTGACGCAGAGCCGTATCCCGGAAGTATCACCGCAACTCTGTCTGAGCTGCTGTCATAGAATGTATAATTGATCCTGTCGCCTGAATCTGTCGTGTAGTATTCTCCGTAAACATCTGCATAAAGCTTTTTATCACTCTTGCTGAGTATGCGGTTCCTTATGGCAAGTATCACTACTGCAATGAGTATAACTGCGAAGATTATCCCAAGTACTTTCAGTATCGTCCTGAGTATCCTGTGCTTCTTCTTTGGTTTTGCTGTTTCCATCCTGTATCTCCTTATAATATATAGTATTGTATTTTATACTGAGTATAAAGCACTTAGACATTATACCCCTTTTTTACACTCATGTCAACATAAAACGGCACAAAAAAGGCTCCACCTGAGTGAAGCCTTTCTGCTGTATGCTGACTGTTATTTAAGATATGAAGCAAGACCGCTTATGCCCTGTTTCTTTATTTCTCCCGCAACAAGTCCGGCAACGATATTCGCGCCTTTCTCGCAGAAGTGGGTACCGTCCGTAGAGCCGGAAACCGCTCCCATAAGGTGATAGCTCTTTGCCGTATCATAGCCAACGGAGTTGTAATGGTTAACCATAAGGGTATTAAGATCTATGCAGGGTATGCTGTACTTTCCCGCAAGGTTGTAACAAGCCTCGTTGTAGTTGGTATAGCTGTTCTCGAACCTGCCGTTTGAGTAAGCCTTCATACCAATAGTCGTGGTTACAAGTATGGGAGTTGCTCCCTTGTCCTTTGCGGACTTGATGAACTGAGTCATATACCACTCATATGAGCCCGATGAAGGATTGTCCACGTTTCCGCAGGTAGGAGCGTATCTGTCGGCATTTGCAGAGCCTGCGTCATTGATCGCAAACTGTATCATTACGAAGTCGCCCTCTCTGAGACTGTCTGCAATGGTCTGCCACCTGCCCTCGTCATAGAACTTCTTGGAGCTTCTTCCTGCTATAGAGTGATTTGCAACAGTGATATCACCGTTGAAGTAATCCTTCATATAATAGCCCCAGCCCTGCTGCGGAGCGTATGACTCACGGTAGCTCTGTACCGTTGAATCTCCTGCGATATAGAGAGTGTGCTGACCGCTTCCGGAGCTCTGCTGCTCCTGTGACGGGTCGTATATCTCAGCGTAGGGCTCGTCCGTGATGATAAGCTCGATATAGTCGATATTCGGAGCTCCCTCCGACATTGCCGACTGCATGAGGATAGTGTTGTTACCTGCCTTCAGTGGCAGAACGATTCCGTATTCCTGCCAGTCAGTCCATGAGCCTGTGCCTGGGAAGGACTGCATCCAGCACAAATCAAGATTATTATTTACAAAAAGCTTCATTTTACGGTCACTGGTGGAGCCGTTCGCAAAGCGGATATGGGTCATATAGTTTCCGTCAGAAGAAACATTCACCGTAAATGTAATGTTGCTGTCAGTGTTGTTGCCGAGGTTCACATAGCCCTTATCGCAGGTATATCCGGAGTTTACCGTCTCGATGATACCGTCGTTCCATGTCTGGTCTGCCGCGTAGTACTTCACCGGAACAGGCGCAGTAGTTGTGGTGGTGTTGGTCGTAGCCGTAGTGGTAGTAGTTGTCATCGGTGCAGCAGCACTTGTCGGAAGATCGTTGAGACCGAGGAGATAAGTCTGTATGAACAGCGCGTCTGCAACCGTCATGCCGTCGCCGTTGCCCGTAACGTCTGCATTGCGCACACCGTCAGCAGTTATAGCTCTGCCGGTGCCGCCGATACCGTACTTGTTTGGATTTGCCAAAGCCTGCATTATGAGCACAGCGTCTGAAAGATCAACTCCGCCGTCGCAGTTCGCGTCACCGTACTTTATTGAGATATCGGGTACATAAGAAGTTGTGGTCTCGGTCACAGTGGTCGTAGTTGTTTCAGTGACCGTTGTGGTAGTCGTTGGGACCGTTATAACGATATCATCGACCTCTATCATTTCCCACTTCTGGCAGGCGTGACCGTTTACCTCCCACTGCTGTACATTGGCTCCGCTGCTGGTGGAGGCGCTTCCCACCTCTACCGCAGAGGCATCTCTTGAAGCCCTTGTGAGTATGGTAACTGTACCGTCGCCGTTGTCGGAAAACTTGAAGAACTGGTCGCTGTAGCCATTCTTATCCGCAACCACTATATTCGCGCCGTTGTCGCGGCTGCCGTTGTCAACATAGAGGCAGAGCTCGGAATCAACGGGCTTTATGTAGTAATAATCGCCTGTAGCCTGTATGCACTTCCATGTATTATGGAGCTGTGAAACACCGCCTGACTGTCCCTGCTGAACATTTGCGCCGCTTGTCAAGTTTCCGTCAGCGACCTCCATGTAAAGACCGCTGTTGACGTTCCTGAACATATAGCTGACGTTTGCGTCAGGGTGTACGGGCTCTCTTGCGCCTGACTGTATCTCCTCCAGCATAATCTCCGCTATCTTCTGAGCGCCCATTTTGCTCTGGTGGAGATCATCAGCAGAACCATCGTTCTTTATGGCATAGTATGAAGCCATTCCGTCATAGCCCACGGAAAGGCCGAAATTCTGCCACCTTGTGAACAGATCAACTACCTGAACGCTCTGCTCGCTGCCTATCTTATCGAGAGAGCCGCCGTACCAGCGTCCGGTCAGTTTCGGGCTGCGCTGCAGATCGCCTCTCCTGCCCTGCTGCTTTACAAGGACTACCGTCATGCCCTTAGCCTTGGCACGCTTTACCATATCGGTGACAGTGTTGTAATACTCCGTTTCGTTGGAGTAGTTTGAATCGTTTATGCCTATGGAGATTATGTAATAGTCTCCGGATTTTCCGTAGGTCTCTATAGGTGCGAACTGTCCTGCGTCCACAAAGCCCTTGGCGTACTGTCCGCTGGTAGCCATATTGCGGACATCGTATGCAGTTCCGCCGAGCTTGCCGCTGAAAAACTGTCCCCAGCCATGCTGCGAGGTGTCTGCGCAGTTATAGTAATTTGCAACTGTTGAGTCTCCGCATATCCACACAGTAGGCGGCATTTCCCCGGTATCATTGAGCTGTGTTATCTCCACGGCAGCTATAGACTGCTCGCGGTTGCTCATACCCTCCACAGCCTGTATATTCAGCTGACCGTCGGTGACGGGGAGCTTCACAGTCTCGGTCGCACCTGAACCTGTGAGGTTCATCATTTGCACCATGCTCTCAAGCTTTATGGTAGTACGCGGAGCATTTCCCACAGTTACCTTTACCTCGTAAAGTCCCTTCGGCAGATCAACATTGAAGGTATTGCCTGTACCATAGTCCTTGAACTGCACTGCGTCTGCAAGAACTCCGCTTCCGCCAGCATTCACATTAGCCACGTTCCATGTCTGTGCGAAGCCGTAGCCTCTTCCAGAATTATAGCCGTCTGAAGCTGATACGCCGGTATAGCCTCCGGCTGCGCCGCTGCCGCCGAAGTCGAACTTCCAGCTTGCGGCCGCCTGTGCAGCGAACGGCTTTGTAAACTCAGCAGCTCCGGGTCCAGCAAAAGCGGAAACAGAAAGCGCCAGCGCCGCAAGTCCGCTCAGGATTTTTCTGAATCTCATTTAAACTCCTCCAATTCCGTACAAAGTACGCATAATTATCTACTGTAATTATATCATTGTTAATAATTCAAGTCAACGCTTCCTGTATGCACTTTTGAATTATTTTTACGTATTTTTGTATCATTTTAACAACTATTCTACATAAAAATATACGACTGTAATTAGGGCAGACTATAGTCCGCTATGACGGTAAGACATTTTTTAGTACCAATAAGTACTCAAAGCAACATTATCTCCGATTAATGTGATAAAGTCATTAGTACCGAAAGGTTCTAACTTCACATTATACTACAGGAGATGATTATATGCATTTTCAGAGGCTGAAAGATCTGCGTGAAGATTCCGACCTGACCCAAACAAAGATCGCCGAGCTTCTTCACACGAGCCAAACTGTATATTCGCGCTATGAACGCGGATTTCAGACTATTCCTGTTGAACATCTTCTGATACTTGCTGACTTTTACGGTGTTTCCGTTGATTATATCCTCGGAAGGACCAACGTAAAGGAAACCGGCAGGCAAATAAAGAAATAAAACACAAAACGGGGGGGATATGGAATGAACGGCAAAAACGCTCACGCAGGACACAGGGAGCGTATGAGAAAGCGCTTCCTTGATTCGGGACAGGAGGGTCTTTTCGACCATGAGCTCCTTGAACTGCTCATGTTCTACGCTCGTCCCGTAGTCAATACCAACGGCATTGCCCACGCACTTGCGGACGAATTCGGAAATACCGCAAAAGTTCTCTCAGCCGGTTCCGATATGCTTATGAGCGTAAAGGGAGTCGGTGAAGCCGGTGCTGCCTTTCTGAAGCTGATGTACGATTTCGGTACGGATTATCTCCGGAACTCCCACAGCAGCGAGACACTTTTGTCGAATGAGCAGCTCTTCACCTGTATCGCCGAGCAGTTTTCAGATTCTTCATCTGATATATGCACCATACTCTGTCTCAGTTCTAAATATGAGCTTCTGAGAGTCGTAACTGTTCCCACCGGGGATATCCTCACAGGCAGGATATCGCCAAGAGAAATGGCTGCGATCATACTCAGAAGCAACGCTTCCTCAGTTTGCGCCGGAATAAACCACGGATACAGAATACCTGTTCCTGATGACCGTGACTATGCAACAGTCCACTTTTTCGGTGAGCTGCTTTCAGCTGTCGGAATAAGTTTCAGGGACTTTATAATAGCAGGCGGCGGCAGTTTCTTTTCCATGCGCGGAAGCGGTGCATTTACCTTCTGAGCCATGCAGGACAATAATAAAAAGCTGCGCAGACAGCAGCTCCTTGATAAATACAAAAGACTCGGCTTTTCAGGTCTTTCCGAGCATGAACGGCTGGAACTCCTGCTTATTTACGCACGCTGTGAGAATGCTGCTTCTCTCGCTTCGGATCTTCTGGGAGAATACGGCAGCGTAAACGCCCTCGTGAACGCCGATCCACATCTTCTCATGAAAGACAGCCGCATAAACGAAAATACGGCAGTCCTGCTGAAGCTTATCCCATGCATCAGCCGCTCTCTCTACACAGAGCGCTTTGTGATCAGGACGATAAGCGATACAGACTCTGCCGAAAGATACTTTTCAAGCCATTTCATCGGAGCGGTGGGTGAAAAGCTGATAATTACAGCTGTCAGCAAAAAATTCCGGGTATGCAGTTCAAAGATCCTCGCCTCCGGCACGACTGACAGGGTATCGGCTTCATACCGTGATATTGCTGATTTCGTCGTAAAAACCGACTGTACCATATTTTTTACTGCCCACAATCACCCTGGCAGCAGTTCCGCTCCGTCTGAGGCAGATATCGTATTCACAAGCAATCTCATCGCTTCCCTTTCAAAGCTGGGAGCTGTCCTCGCAGACCATATAATAGTCGGAACAGACGGATCGCTATCTCTGAGGAAAAGCGGACTTATACGTGAAATGACTGCCTCTCCCATCAAAGGCTACAAGCTCAGTGAACAGAAAGAGCCATAAAGAAGAACAAGCTTCTTTATGGCTCTGTTTTTATTTCCCGGAAAAAGTCTCCGTACTGCGCGTCCTTGATATAGTCACGTCCTTATGCGTTGTTCTGATACCGCCCGGAGCTTTCTCGTCCGCTTTTTCAGAGTGTACAATCATACGTATATCGCTGAATCCGTCAAGCACCTGCGACAGCCTGTATACAGTCTCGCGGAGAATCTCCCGCTGATGCGCCCTGTATACCTTTCCAACAGCTGAATCCGGATTTGTCTCGAAGAGAACATACATTAGACTGAGAGTCTCTTCACAGGTGTCGGGAGCATTAAGTATCCCGTTCACCATTCTGAATGTCATACTTACGGAACCGTCCTCTGCAACAAACTCAGCCATTTCCGAGTTTGAGGCATATCTGCCGAATATCTCAATGAACACCGCATTGGTAAATCTCAGTACAAGGTAATTACGAAGCTCTTCCATATTTATGCCTTATGAGAGAGCTGCCCTGAGTGCATCTGCTCTGTCTGTCTTCTCCCATGCAACGCCGAGTTCCTCGCGTCCCATATGACCGTAAGCGGCAAGCTGTCTGTACTGAGGCTTTCTGAGGTCGAGCATTTCGATGATAGCTGTCGGACGAAGGTCGAATACCTTTGTAACTGCCTCGGCGAGCTCCTCTTCGTCAACCTTGCCTGTGCCAAATGTATCAACAAGTACAGAGATAGGCTTAGCAACACCGATAGCATAAGAAAGCTGTACCTCGCACTTGTCCGCGAGACCTGCTGCAACTATATTCTTTGCGATATAACGTGCTGCATAAGCTGCGCTTCTGTCTACCTTAGTCGGATCCTTTCCGCTGAAAGCTCCGCCGCCGTGACGTGAATATCCGCCGTATGTATCAACGATTATCTTACGTCCTGTAAGACCGCTGTCGCCCTGAGGACCGCCTACTACGAAACGTCCTGTAGGATTTATGTAAATCTTTGTGTTCTTGTCCATGAGCTTTGAAGGAATAACTGCCTTTATAACGTACTCCTCGATATCCTTTCGGAGCTGCTTGAGGGAAACATCCGCGGAGTGCTGTGAAGAAACGACAACCGCATCGACTCTTACAGGCTTGCCGTCCACATACTCAACAGTTACCTGTGACTTTCCGTCGGGACGGAGATAACGGAGAGTACCGTCCTTGCGGACCTCGGTGAGCTTTATGGAGAGCTTGTGAGCAAGTGAGATCGGAAGGGGCATGAGCTCAGGGGTCTCGTTGCAGGCAAAGCCGAACATTATTCCCTGATCTCCGGCACCGTTTGAAAGGCCGTCAGATTCGCCGTTCTCTTCTCTGTATTCAAATGCCTCGTTAACGCCCATAGCGATATCAGGCGACTGTTCGTCGATAGATGTGAGCACAGCGCAGGTATGACCGTCAAAGCCGTACTTTGCTCTGTCGTAACCGATGTCGATAACTACCTGACGGGCGATCTTTGGGATATCGATATCTGCTGAGGTCGTTATCTCGCCCATACAGAGTATCATACCGGTTGTAACGCAGGTCTCGCAGGCAACTCTTCCGAGCTTGTCCTGTTCGAGAATAGCGTCAAGCACCGCGTCAGAGATCTGGTCGCAGATCTTGTCGGGATGTCCCTCGGTCACTGATTCAGATGTGAAAAAGCATTTACTCATAAAAAAACCCTCCTGAAAATAAAAAAACTTCTCTATCCGAGAAGTCATGATCGCACAAAGCCCTCATCTTCCGGATAAAACCGCAGGAATTAGCACCTTCGACTCATTACGGTCAGGTTGCTGCGGCTTCACCGGTCCTGTTACCTCCGCCGCTCTTGATAAGGTTATGAAAGTATTATACACCTTTGTCGGAAATATGTCAATAGGCAATTGCATGAATGCAACAATTTTTTGCACAAAACAAATGAGCCTCCTTTTCAGGAAGCTCATCTGCCATGATATAGGGATTATTGGGGATTTAATAATTTAATGTTGGGGTAAACATTAAACTACCATGAAAATCAGCCTCGGGATATTCTCCCTCAGCATTTATATTATATCACATATTTATGTATTTTGTGTGAAAATGTTGATCGAGCAGCAGAGAAAATTAAGGCGAATAAAATTGCTTTTTTGTTAATACTGCACAAGGTGTACTGTAAATGTCCACTTATATAATACTTGGAGTATTATTTTGTAATTGAATCATAGCCAGTTATCACTTTTTATGCTTATAAGTAACCTTTAATAGTTCTCATGAACGGAATCACGGTGATACGTTCTTTTCTAACGCCGATATCAAGCCTTTCATGCCGGTTTACGAAAAGTATACCGATAAAAAAGCGTTGTTTTATTCAGAATTCTTCTTAACATTCCTGATCTTGAACCAGAATGTCGAACCCTTTCCGAGCGTACTGCGGACACCGTAATCAAAATTATGCATCTTCAGCACCGCCTTTACTATGGAAAGACCAAGTCCGGTGCCGACTACCTCTCGCTTGTGGTTCTCAGAACGGTAGTATTTATCGAAGATCAGCTTTATCTTGTCCTCCTCGATGCCGTCGCCGGTATCCTCTATCTCGACAAGCACACCGTCCTCCTTGTTTATCTGACGGACAAAGACCTTTTTGTCCTCTCCGGTATAATTCAGCGCATTGTTTATAAGATTGTATATGACCTGTTCTATCTTGACGACATCACAGTATACTATCCTTTCTTCATCTGGAGTAAACATGATATGGTAGCCGTTTTTCTCGGAAAGTCCCTTGAAACGTTCTATTATCTCTCCCAGCTTGCCGCTTATCCCGAATTCGGACGGAGTGAGTTTCTGCTTTCCGCTCTCCAGCTTTGAAAGGTCGAGCATATCGTTTACAAGCAGCGCAAGACGGTCTGTTTCACTGATTATTATTTCCAGATGCTCGTTGCGCTTCACAGGGTTGTCTCCTGAAAGGTCGCGTATCATCTCCGCATAGGCTTTCAGCATCGTCAGCGGCGTCCTCAGGTCGTGAGACACGTTTGCGATCAGATCTCTCTGCATGGTGTCGACTCTTGAAAGCTCTTTCTCAGCGTATGTAAGAGTATCAGCAAGCTTCTTAGCTTCAAGGTATCCCCTTCCGTCGAACTTTGTACTGAAATCGCCCTTAGCAAGCCGCTCCGCTGACTTTGTTATCCTGTCTATCGGCATTGCGATTCGCTTTGCAAGATACAGTGAAATGACGAATGCCATTATCACCAGTACACCAGTTATGATCATGAGCTGACGCTTGATGATATTTACCGTAGCGCCTACGGGTTCAAGGGTAGAGTTTATGAGCAGATACCCCTGGGTATTGGAGGCAGTTCCTATCCTGCATCCGCAGATAAGCATTTCCTTGTTTGTGTAGGGATTGATCATCGGTCCTTTAATGACGCCGTCGTCGTCCATGTCTATATTGTCAATCAGTTCGCGGTTTTTGTTGTTCCTGTCATGTATTATGCATTTTCCTAAAATATGCTCCTGTGTTACAGGTCTGCCGAACTTGTCAAGTATAGATATGCACTGTTCGTTCTCTCCCGCAACACTGCTCAGGGTCTTGTAAAAGAGAGTCTTGTAGCCGTTCTTGTAATCATTTTCATAGGATTCAACTATCGTATCCATGCTTTTCATGGCAGAACGGTAAGCCATTCCCTTATAGAACCTTTCAAGGAAGAATATCTGGAATACCCACAGCAGGGCGAATACTATCACCGTGAATATGATAAAATAAAGCCATATCTTGAATTTAAGCGGAATCCTGCTCTCTGCGTGTCTGATCCTTTTTTTAATCAGCTTCAAACTTGTATCCCATTCCTCTCAGTGTAACGATGAACTTGCGGTACTCTCCAAGGCTGTTTCTGAGCATTTTAATGTGGGTATCAACAGTACGGTCGTCACCGAAGAAGTCATAGCCCCACACCTCTTCAAGAAGCTTGTCCCTTGAAAGTGCGATATTCTTGTTCTTGACAAGATAGAACAAGAGATCGTACTCCTTAGGAGTCATGGACGCCTTAGTACCGTTTACATATACTTCTCTTCCGGCGATATCGACTTCAAGTCCCTCAAATGAGAATTTGTCCTGAGATACAGTCTCCTCCTGATGTGTGTTTCTCTTCAGTACGACCTTTACTCTTGCCATCAGCTCCTTTGGCGAAAAGGGCTTGACAACGTAGTCGTCGATACCTATCTCAAAGCCGAAGAGCTTGTCATATTCCTCGCCTCTTGCCGAAAGCATGATAACGGGTATGCTCTTCGTCTTGTGTATCTCCTTGCAGGCAGAATATCCGTCGAGCCTCGGCATCATTACATCCATTATGATCAGATCAAAGTCATTGTCATGGCAGAGATTGACAGCTTCCATGCCGTTTTCGGCTTCTGTAACCTTATATCCTTCAAATTCAGCGTATTCGCGTACAACATTGCGGATATTCTTTTCATCGTCAACAATAAGAATATGTGCCATATTTTACCTCCGTACATTTATTATTGATCAGGTAATGTCACCATTTTGCAAAACCATTCCTGATATATTCTTCTTTACTATTATAACATTATATTTGACAAAAGTGTATATTACGTGAAATATTCTTGTAAATTTCCGTCAATTTTATCAAATTTGTTAGAGCCTGTAAATTTTTAATTGACTTTTTCAGTTATTATTGCTATAATATATTTAGGTAAATATGTTGGAAGGGAGGCGGTATCTATGAACAAAAGACCGGGCCGACATAAGAACAACAAGAGAAATACTGTTAAAAGAGTTTCAAGCAGTTTCAATCCCCTTGCAGCAGCTATCATCATAGTTACCGCAAGCATACTTGTAATAGGATACTGTATTCTGTATCCTGCCAACGCAAAGTCTACTCTTATAATATATGTATGTACGATGGTCTGTGCCACGCTCATACTTGCTATATCAGGCTGGATATACCAGAACAAGAAAACGTCCCTGGACGAATCCGAAATAATAAAGGTCACGGAAAACCTGAATACCGAAATGATAATCTGGTCCGATGACTTTGCTTACGTCTACATTAATAAGAAGCTCCGTGATCTGCTTGGCATAACCGCAGATTACTCGGACAAGATGGAAGGCGTATGGACAGCATTCGGCATAACCAATCCCGATCCCCTCGCACTTGAAAAGATAGTGGGCAGCAATTCCTACGAATCCACATTCCGCAATCCCGCAGGCTCACTTATTTCAATTGCATGGAGTACCTCGATGGTAAAAAAGACGAGAAAACACGCTCTTTTCCTCAGTACGGGATTCAACCTCACGGAGCTGAAGAAAATGCGTGTGAACCTCGCAAGCGCGAATGATTTCTTCCACTCCTCAATGGAACTGGCAGAGATCGGTCTTATAATGAGCACTGACAGAAAGGTGTTCCGTGCTTCTCCCGAACTTGCACATATGCTCGGTCTCAAAAACGGTACAATAAACGTAAATGAGCTCCGTTCGATAATCCATCCCAACGACAGGCTGCAGTTCGACGGGGCTATCCGCAACAAGGACATATCAGCCGCAAAGACCATAGAAATGAGGGTAAAGAGCGCTGACGGCGCTTATCGCTGGTATTCATTCCGACTGAAATCCATACTCGGCTCCGGAAACAATTCTCCCCTCTTCGGCGGAGCTGTTATCGACGTAACACAGAAGCACGAAAAGGATATACTCATCGAGAGACTCGCTTATATAGATGATGTCACTGAAATCGCAAACCGCAACAAGCTCGTTGTGACCGGTCAGGAGATATATGATTCATGCAAGATACTGGATTATTCATTCTGGATCATAGTTCTCGATATCGACCGCTTCCACATAATCAACGATACCTGCGGATACAGCAACGGAAACTATGTTCTGAAGAATTTTGCTCATATACTATATAAGTATGTTACTCCTGGCGGACTTGCCGCAAGAATAAGCGGCGATAACTTCGCTCTTCTCCTCAGGGACTACGGCGACGAGGAAATGCCTACAAGAACAGTAAAATCCATACAGGAGGACTTCACAAAGCTTGCTGTTGACGATTTTGCTTCAATAAGCCTTACCTGCTCTGCCGGTTTCTCCAAGATGCCCGAAGACGGCGGCTCCTTCCTTGAGGTAATGGAGCACGCTGAATTCGCCCTCAAATCCAATACCGGTATACAGGGCAGCGTCTGCGGATATGAGCCGAGTATGCACGATTCGATCATAGGCAACACCGAGCTCGAAAAGGCTCTCGCTCTGGCAATAGACAATAACGAGCTCCAGCTCTTCTATCAGCCTAAAATAGACCTGACATCAGGCAGGATAATGGGCGTTGAAGCTCTCATACGCTGGATAAAGCCTGACGGAACTATAATCGGTCCGGATTCCTTTGTCCCTATCGCAGAAAGTTCTCATCTCATCGGCAAGATAAGCGAATTCGTACTCAACGAAGGCTGCCGTCAGAACAAGCTGTGGCAGAAAATGGGCTATCCGCCGATAGTAATGTCTATCAACTTCGCTTCTTCCGACTTCTACCAGACTGACCTCAAGGAAAAAGTGTTTGAAGCTCTTGCACGTTCCGCCCTCGATCCTCAGTGGCTCGAAGTTGAGCTTACCGAAAGCCTCGCTCTCAGCGATATCGATTTCGCCGTGGATCAGATGAACAAGATCCGGGATCTGGGAGTAAAGCTTGCTATGGACGACTTCGGAAAGGGATACTCTTCACTTAGCTACCTGCAGGTGCTTCCCATTACTCTCCTCAAACTCGACCGCTCGTTCATAACAGATATCGAGCATGACAATATCGCCTACGAAATAGTTTCAGCGGTAATCCGTATCGCAAAATCCAAGAAGATAGAAACTATAGCGGAGGGTATCGAGAACAATGTTCAGGAGTCCATACTCCGCATGGCAGGCTGTGACTACGGTCAGGGCTTCCTCTACGGGCAGCCTATGCCGCCGGAAAAGATACTCGACTTCTTTGAGAAAAACGCAAAACGCGATATGAAAAGATAATGCACAAACTACAATACGGAGGTCATAAATATGAAAAGACGAATAGGTATCCTTACGAGCGGAGGCGACTGCCCCGGACTCAACGCTACGATACGCGGAGTTGCAAAGGCCTGCTATGAACGCTTCGGGGAGGACAATGTCGATATAGTCGGCATATCGAACGGATATTACGGTCTTATCAATAATCTCTGCAAGGATATGTCGCCGTCTTCGTTTTCCGGTATACTCACGCAGGGCGGAACTATTTTCGGCACAAAGCGTCAGCCCTTCAAAATGATGCAGGTGATCGGCGAGGACAATATCGACAAGGTAAAAAATATGAAGGAGACCTACAAGAAGCAGAAACTCGACTGTCTCCTGACCCTCGGCGGAAACGGCACACACAAGACCTCAAAGCTCCTTGCGGACGAAGGTCTCAACATAATCGGACTTCCTAAGACAATAGACAATGATATATACGGCACCGATGTTACATTCGGCTTCCATACGGCAGTCGATATTGCGACAGACGTACTTGACAGGCTCCATACTACAGCCGCCAGCCATTCCCGTGTACTTCTCTGTGAGATAATGGGAAATAAGGCAGGCTGGCTCACCCTAAATGCAGGTATCGCAGGCGGTGCTGATGTTATAATAATCCCTGAGATACCATACGATATTGACAAGATATGCGACGCAGTGATGGCAAGAAGCGCAAACGGAAAAACATTCTCCATAGTTGCGGTGGCAGAGGGTGCATTCGATGTCAATGAGGCTCAGCTGAAAAAGAAGGAACGTGCAAAAAAACGTGCGGAAGCAGGCATACTCACCGCCACTAACCGAATTGCAGCTCAGATACAGTCAAATACAGGTCTTGAAGCCCGTGTCTGTGTTCCCGGACATATGCTCAGAGGCGGAGCTCCCAGCGCATATGACCGCGTACTTTCAACACAGTTCGGCGTCCACGCTGCCTACCTCATCGCTAAGGAGCGCTACGGCAGGACAGTTGCAAAGATCGGCAACAAGATAACCTCAAACAAGCTTGAGGATATCGCAGGAAAAACAAAATTTGTCGATGTCGAGAATCACCTTGTTATCGCAGCCCGTGATATAGGCGTTTCCTTCGGCGACTGACATGATATTAAAACGATCCCCGGTACGGCTTTTACAGCTGTTCCGGGGATTTTTTATGACCACAACCGTCATCATGCACATATACTGCTTGTATTATATATAATATAAAATACTAATATTATAAATAGATATGATCGGGATACGCCCCTGTATTCAGCCATAAATCAGCTGCTTCCGCTCGTTAAAACATAAAATAATCCTGTTTTTTCAAAAAAACTATTCCAAAAACTTATAAAGTGTGATATAATAATTATATATCTGTTCAGGAGGTATTAAACATGAAAGAAATGGAACTTTACAGCCTCTGGTGCGAAAACGCAAAGGAGGATCAGGATCTTCAGACTGAGCTCATGGGGATAAAGAGCGACAGCGACGGTATAAAAGACAGGTTTTACCGTGATCTTGAATTCGGTACAGGCGGCCTGAGAGGGGTAATAGGCGCAGGTACGAACCGTATGAATATCTACACTGTAAGACGCGCTACACAGGGTTTTGCAGACTATCTCAACCAGGAGTACAAGGATCCGAGCGTCGCTATTTCCTATGACAGCCGTATAAAGAGCGACATTTTCTCAAAGGCTGCAGCAGAGGTACTTGCCGCAAACGGAATAAAGGTACATATATATAAGGAGCTCATGCCTACTCCCTGCCTTTCATGGGCAGTCCGCTCACTTAAATGCCAGGGCGGTATAATGGTGACTGCGAGCCACAATCCTGCCAAGTACAACGGATACAAGGTGTACGGCGAGGACGGCTGTCAGATCACTCTAAGAGGCGCTGAGATAATACTCGAAAAGATCAATTCACTCGATATCTTCAAAGATGTAAAGAGATCAGACTTCGATGAAGAGCTCAGAAAGGGCAATATCTCATACATCAGTGACGATATCACAGAAGCATTCTATCAGCGCGTTCTCGCTGAGGGAATAAATACTGACCTCTGCCCTTCAAGTGGTCTGAAGGTTGTATACACTCCCCTCAACGGTACTGGAAACAAGCCTGTACGCGAGATACTCAGACGTATCGGCATTACGGACGTTACCGTAGTAAAGGAACAGGAAAATCCGGACGGAAACTTCACGACCTGCCCCTACCCCAACCCGGAGATACGCGATGCTCTCCAGGTAGGTCTCAGCTACTGCGACAAGGTAAAGCCGGATCTCCTTCTTGCTACCGATCCCGACTGTGACCGTGTAGGTATCGCTGTTCCCGACGGAAACGGCGGCTATGCCCTCTTCTCAGGAAACGAAGTCGGAGCCATGCTCCTCGAATATATCTGCGAACAGAGGATCAGAAAGGGTACTATGCCAAAGGATCCTGTTGCAGTAAAGACCATCGTTACTACCGATATCGTAAATCTCATCGGAAAGGAATACGGCGTTGAGATAAGAGAAGTCCTCACCGGCTTCAAGTTCATCGGCGAGCAGATAGGCTTCCTTGAAGCAAAGGGCGAGGAAAATCGCTATGTATTCGGCTTTGAAGAGAGCTACGGCTACCTCTCCGGCGGATATGTCAGGGACAAGGACGCTGTTGACGCTTCAATGCTGATCTGCGAGATGGCTGCTTACTACCGCACAAAGGGCATAACACTCATGCAGGCAAGAGAGAATCTGTACAAGAAATACGGTATGTTCCTCCAGACTCTTTACAGCTTTGAGTTCGACGGTGAAAGCGGAATGAAGCACATGGAAGAGATAATGACAAGTCTCCGTCAGGCTCCGCCTGCTGAGATCGGCGGTCTCAGAGTTGAGCGCTTCGAGGACTACAAGGCAGGCACTTCAAAGGATATCGCAACAGGCAAGGTAAAGGAGCTCACACTCCCCAAGTCCAATGTACTCGCGTTCTATCTGGAGAACAACTGCAAGGCAATTGTTCGTCCTTCCGGCACAGAGCCAAAGATCAAGACCTATATTACTGCAAAGGCAGCTTCAAAGGCGGAAGCCGAAGTTATAGAGCAGAAGATATATGCTGACTTTACACGCAGCATGAAATAATGTCAGAGGGCGAACTTTGGTTCGCCTTTTGCATGAATAATGAAACAATATTTTACGACAAGGAGTACATACTTAAAAATGTCTAATTCCAAACCAACAACTGAAAAAAAAGGTATATTCACAGATCACGGCAGCAAGATCACATTTCTGATCGGAGCTGTACTCGGTGCTCTCACGTTCATTGTGATATTCGGTGCTTCCATGGTATCACCCGCAAATACAGACTGGATATTTGCCTACACAGGCGATGCCACACAGCATCACCTCGGCTGGGTATTCTTCAGGAACAGCCCGTGGACATTCCCGATCGGTCTCACTGAAGGACTTACCAGCAATGGTGCAGTTTCGTGTATGTACTCGGATTCTATCCCCCTTTTCGGGTTGATATTCAAGATTCTCTCCCCGATTCTCCCCGATACATTCCAGTTTCTCGGTCTATGGGGAATGATATGCTTCGCACTCAATGGCGGCTTCGGAGCTTCCCTGCTCTACCGGATAAAACCCGATATAGTATTCTCATCAATCGGCTCTCTGTTCTATGCAGCCTTTCCGGCGGCAATAAAGCGTATCACTCACCATAACTCTCTCGGCGCGATATGGCTTTTCATCATCGCTATGATACTCTGTCTCGACTATAAAAAAGAGTACAAGCACAAGTTCACTCCCATGGTACTATGGGCAGTTGACTGTATGCTCGCCGTTCTGATACACAGCTATTTCGTTCCGATGGTATTCATGGTCATGATGGGATACGTGATACTTGTTGTATTCAGAGACAAAAAACTTAAAAAGGCAATTGCAGTGTTCGGTACTTCGGTGGCTTCGACCCTGCTGACCTTGTTCATCATAGGAGCCTTCTACGGACCGGGCAGCTATATTGACGGCGGCTTCGGCGGATACTCTTCAAACCTCAATACATTTTTCGACAGCCATGGAATTTCAAAGTTCCTTCGCCAGCTCAACTCCTTCGACGGACAGGGAGAAGGATTCGGATATCTCGGCCTCGGCATGATAGTGTGCGTTGTCATCTCATTTATAATCCTTTTAAATCTTATTGAAAAAAAGGAAGGAAGATTCATAAAAACCGCACGCGGACTGCTTAAAAAATACAAAGTCGAGTTCTGGGCGTTTACAGCTGTATTTATGGTCAGCTTCTGCTGGGCTGTCAGCAACAGGATAACCCTCAACGGAAGGGTCCTCCTTGAGATACCTCTCCCCCGTCTTGTAAGAGGAGGATTAAGTATATTCCGTTGTTCGGGACGTTTTATATGGGTTCCCGGCGTGCTTATCATGACAGCCGCTATGGCACTTGTTTCAAAGTTAAACAGGAAGACTGCGATAGTCACAGTTGCCCTTTGTTTTCTCATTCAGGGTCTGGATATCCGAGACTTTTGCAGAGGACTCCATAAGCAGTACAGTCAGCCCCCTGCTTATGAATATGCTCTTAAAGATGAGAAGTGGGAGGAACTGACAAAAGATACAAAAGAGATAATCTTCCTGCCCATGAAGGACGCTTACGGTCTGTATATGCAGATGTACTTCGACTTTGCACAGATGGCAGCTAAAAAGCATTTAAGTCTGAGCAGCTTCTACCTTGCACGTATGGACCTTGAATCTGTCAGAAACTACGCACAGGAGCAGTACGATCAGCTCAAAGCCGGAAACGGCAGAAGTGACGTCCTTTATGTATTCTTCGACAAAGAGGACGCTGTTGAGGAAACCGACAATACAAAGGTTTATGAGATCGACGGTTACACTGTTGCCAAAGTTAAATAATAAAATAAATTTTACAAAGGCTTGACACATAGCTCAGCCTATGATATAATTAATAACTGTAATGTATATTCGGCACTACTGTCTAAAGGAACTGATGGGCTGCTCGATTTGCAGAAAAAATCGAAAGAGGTGACAATCGTGAAAGAAGGAATCCATCCTGAGTTCAAGAAGACCACTATTACCTGCCACTGCGGTAATGTGATCGAGACTATGTCTACAAAGGAAAACATCAAGGTTGAAATCTGCTCAAAGTGCCATCCGTTCTATACCGGAAAGCAGAAGCTTGTTGATACAGGCGGACGTGTTGACAGATTCAAGAAGCGTTTCAATATGGACAAGTAAGTCACAAGCCCCGTCAATGACGGGGCTTTTCGTCAATAAGGTATGTATTTATGAACTATTACACTGTTTCAGACAGCGCAAAGGCTTCATTCATAGAAAAGCGCTCTGAGTTCATAGGCTGCATAGCTCCCGTAAAGACCAACGATGAAGCTGTAGCCTTTATAAATTCCATAAAAGCCGAACACCGCAAGGCTAAACACAACGTATATGCATATATCCTCCGCGCGGACAATATTTCCCGTTATTCCGACGACGGAGAGCCACAGGGAACCGCAGGCGTCCCCGTCCTCGACGTGCTGCAGAAGCGCGGTCTCACCGATGTATGCATGGTTGTGACACGTTATTTCGGCGGCATACTACTCGGCGGAGGAGGCCTCGTAAGAGCCTACTCCCACGCAGCTTCCCTTGCCTGCGACGCTGCCCGCACTATGAATATGTGCATGTGCCACCGCCTTAAGATAACCGCCGACTACGGCATGTACGGAAAGATATCCTATCTCCTGCCGGGCTTCGATACGATCACGGTAAACTCGGACTTCGGCAGCGATGTGACGCTGGAGATCCTTGTACTCTCCGAAAAGCTGGACGCTCTCGTAAAGGAGCTCACAGAAGCCACCAACGGAGCTGTCGGTATCACCGACTGCGGCGAGCTTTTTGAGGATTTTTCCTCTGTAAAAAAAATTCCCGGATAAAAAAAGGGTTTTTTGTCTCAGGATAGTATAAGTATATAGACGCATTTTTCAGGAGCATTTCCTGAACAGTTTTTATGTCAGGGGGAATAAGCATGACAGTACGCGAACAGATAGAGATAAGCGAGGCAGGCATTTTAAGCAAGTTTGCCTGCGCAAGTATAGACACAAAGGCAACAGAGCGGGAACGCTATGAGGACAAATGCCCCTACAGAACTGAATTCCAGCGTGACCGCGACCGCATACTCCACTGCAATTCCTTCCGCAGACTCAAGCGCAAGACACAGGTATTCCTCTCACCTGTGGGCGACCACTACAGGACAAGGCTTACCCACACCCTTGAGGTCTCGCAGATAGCAAGAACTATTGCAAGAGGCATGCGCCTCAACGAGGACCTTACAGAGGCCATAGCACTCGGACACGACCTGGGTCACTCCCCCTTCGGACACTGCGGCGAGAGAACTCTCGACGAGATATGTCCCCACGGCTTCAAGCACTATGAACAGAGCGTGCGCGTGGTCGAAGTCCTTGAAAAAAAGGGAAAGGGTCTGAACCTCACCCATGCAGTAAAAAACGGCATACTATGCCATACAAATATGATCGCTGATACCAAGGAGGGCAATATCGTCCGTCTTGCCGATACCATCGCCTACATAAACCACGATATCGAGGACTCTATCCGCGCAGGGATACTCGATCCCAACGATCTTCCCCGCGACTGCGTCATAACTCTCGGAAATACCAAGACGAAAAGGATAACCTCCCTTATAGCCTCCGTGATTGATCACGGAGCATTTGATATAGATTTCTCACCCGAGATCCGCAAAGCCCACGACGACCTGAAAGCCTTCATGTTTGAAAAGGTCTATACAAATCCTACCGCAAAGCAGGAGGAGGGCAAGGCTGAACAGCTCATACGCAAGCTGTATGCATACTTCATCGAGAACAGCAAAAAACTCCCCGATGAGTACCGCAGCATTATGAAGGCTTCTGACGCAGACAGAGCTGTATGCGACTACATATCGGGAATGAGCGACGAATACGCCGTCGATCTCTACACGGAGCTTTTTGTGCCGAAATTCTGGAAGTGAGGGAATATAATGCCTCAGAACGATGAATTTCTCTACAATCTCCGCAATGCCAACCCCATTGAGACGGTAATGGGCGGCTATGTGAACCTGATAAGACGAGGGCGCAACTACGTATGCTCATGCCCTTTTCATTCCGAAAAGACTCCCTCATGTACCATATTCACCGACACACAGAGCTTTTACTGCTTTGGCTGCGGTGCAGGCGGCGATGTCATAACCTTTGTTATGAAAGCCGAGAACCTGGATTTTTCCGAGGCTGTAAAGCTTCTTGCACAGCGCTCGGGCATGGAGGTACCCGAATACGGACATAAGGACAGCGGCTACGCAAAACGCAAGACCCGCATATACGAAATGAACCGTATAGCCGCAAATCACTTCTACACAAACCTTTTCAAGGGGGCGGACAAAGCAGGTCTGCAGTACTTCGCAAGCCGCAGGCTCACCCCGCAGACTATCAGGAAGTACGGCCTCGGCTACGCTCCCGATTCGTGGAACGACCTGACCGATCTGCTGCGCTCAAAGGGCTACTCCGATGAAGAGATAGCTGACGCATGGCTGGGCGGTCAGAAAAACGGACGTACCTTCGATATGTTCAGAAAAAGGGTAATGTTCCCTATCATTGACCTGCGGGGCAATATAATCGGCTTCGGCGGACGGGTCCTCGACGACTCTCAGCCGAAATACCTCAATACGGGAAAAACGCCCGTATTCGACAAGGGCGCCAACCTGTTCTCCATGAACTTCGCCAAGAATTCCAACGCCAAAAGGCTGATACTCTGCGAGGGCTATATGGACGTTATCGCCGTGAATCAGGCCGGATTCGAGAACGTGGTCGCCACACTCGGAACTGCCATTACTCCCGACCAGGCACGGCTCATTAGCCATTACGCCGAGGAGGTGGTAGTCGCCTACGACAGCGACGGTGCAGGACAGAAAGCCACACAGAAGGCTATAAACCACTTTGCCGACGTGGGGCTCCGCACGAAGATACTCCACATGGAGGGCGCAAAGGATCCCGACGAATACATCAAAAAGTTCGGGCGCGACAGGTTCCGTATGCTCATAGACGACTCCAACGACGCCAACGACTTTATGCTGGACAAGTGTGAGGACGGCCTCGACCTTTCCACGGAGATAGGACGGGTAGAGCTTCTGAAACGTACCGCAAGAGTGCTTGCGGGAATAGAATCGCCACTTGAGCGTGAGGTATACATCTCACGCACCTCAAAGAAGTGCGATATCCCCGTACAGGTGCTCAAGACACATATAGACAGCATGCTTGAAAAGAACAGCCGCAGCGCCAAAAAGAACGAATGGCGCTCAATAAAGGCAAAAACAGCCTATATACGCGATGATATCAACCCCGACGCCGTCTCAAACAAAAAGGAGGCACGCGCCGAGGAGACCATAATAAGCTATCTGCTGAACCGTCCGCAGGAATGGGAAGACATCGTAAAGCTCGCTCCTCCCGAATGCTTTGTGACCGCTTTCAATAAAAAGGTCTACAGGGCTCTTGTGGAAAGAATGAAGAATTCCGATAAATTCTCCATTTCCATGCTCTCCGATGAATTTTCCACTGAGGAAACGGGAAGAATAAGCGGAATAGCCGCAAAAAAGCGCGAAGTCGCCGTAACGCTCGACGTTGTGGCAGACTGCGCGGAGGTACTGAAGCACAGCACACCTAAATCTGACGGAGAACTCAGCAATGATGAACTGCTTGAGCTGTTCCGTTCCAAAAACAAGTAGGAGGATAAATAAAATGGAAAAGAAAAATACCATCGAAGCCCTTATGGAACAGGGCAAGGCCAACGGCAAGCTCACCACAAAGGAGATCACAGACGCGCTGGAGGAGCTTGATTTCAACGTTGATCAGATCGATACCTTCTATGAAAACTGCGAAAACCTCAATATCGAGATAGTAGAGGATATGAATCTCGACGCCGACCTTAAGATAGGCCTCGATTCAAACCTGACCGACGACCTCGAAATGGCTCTTTCAACCGAGGGTATCGCTATCGATGACCCTGTAAAGATCTACCTCAAGGAGATAGGACGTGTCCCGCTCCTTACTACCGAGGAGGAGATAGAGCTTGCACAGAGAATGGCAAAGGGCGACCCCTACGCTAAAAAGCGCCTTTCCGAAGCAAATCTCCGTCTTGTCGTTTCCATCGCCAAAAAGTACGTGGGCAGGGGCATGCAGTTCCTCGACCTCATTCAGGAGGGCAATCTCGGTCTTATAAAGGCCGTTGAAAAGTTTGATTATACCAAGGGCTTCAAATTCTCCACATACGCTACATGGTGGATAAGACAGGCTATAACGCGTGCTATCGCCGATCAGGCAAGAACTATACGTATACCCGTTCATATGGTGGAGACTATAACCAAGGTTAAGAAGGTCTCAAGCCAGCTCCTCCATGAAAACGGTCACGACCCAAGCCCCGAGGAAATAGCTGAAAAGCTTAATATGCCCGTGGACAAGGTAAGGGAGATCATGCGTGTGGCTCAGGACCCCGTTTCCCTTGAAACTCCTATCGGTGAGGAGGAGGACAGCCACCTCGGCGACTTTATCCCCGATGATGACGCTCCCGCTCCTGCGGAGGCCGCTTCACATACTCTCCTTAAGGAGCAGCTCAACGAGGTGCTCTCAACTCTCACAGACCGTGAGGCAAAGGTGCTCAAGCTCCGTTTCGGCCTTGAGGACGGCAAGTCACGCACTCTTGAGGAGGTAGGCCAGCGTTTCGACGTTACCCGTGAGCGTATACGTCAGATCGAAGCAAAGGCGCTCAGAAAGCTCCGTCACCCCAGCAGAAGCAAAAAGGTCAAGGACTTCCTTGACTGATACCTACATAAGCATTTCAGAGCCGCCGGAAATGGCGGCTTTTTTATTGACATTTTTGCCCTCATGTAGTATAATAAAAGTGTATAAATGAACGTTATCACGGTCTCCTGCTGACCGTTAAACGCAGGTACGCACAGAAGCTGCTTTATCCCTGTATAAGGCAGTTTTCTCGGTATAAGGAGAAATATGGGTATATTTGATTTCAGCACAACTCCTCCCGCGCTAAGCCATGACTGGCAGGTCTTTCAGCAGTTTGTCGGCAACATAGGTGCATTTACCTATATAGCAAAGGAAAAAACCGCTTACCTCGACTCTGTTGCCTGTCATATCCTCGGCTGTCCAAGTGAAAAGATCAACGAATTCGAGTTTTTCGATCTCCTTGAAAAGATCTCGAAGAACCCTGTAGAGGGACAGAAGCATATCTATAAATTTACCGACGGAAATATCTCACGCTTTGTAAAAATGAACGTCTACGAAAGCAGCGACGTATGGCTTGGCTTTATCCAGGATTTTACAAGACAGATATCCGAAATAAGCGACCGTCAGGCTTTCGTGGAGTATGATCCTGTCACACGCCTGCCTTCCTTCCCCTCGTTCTCGCAGAAGATAAAGAAGATACTTCCCGACGTTCAGCAGGCCTGTCTTGCCACTATATTCATCAACGGCATAGACAAGCTGGGCTCGTATCTTACAGTTGACAATACCAACAGCTGTATCACTTCGGTGGCTGAGGCACTTAAAAGCTTTGAGAGCGATACTATCATCATCGGCTCAAAGTCAAATTACGAAATATGCGTATTTTTCTGCGACTGCGACAAGATGAGCATATACAATATCCTCAACAGCATGGGCGAGGCTGTTCAGAACTGTACTCTCACCGATGATTTCGGCGAAATAATAGATATTTCCGATAAGAGCCGCATAAGCCTGTCAATAGGCTGTGCCTCCTATCCCGAGGAAGCCTCAGACTTCAACATGCTGGTAAACTATTCCGAGTTCGCCCTCTTTGAGGCGAGAACGGACAAGCGCTCGGTCATAAACTGGTACTCAGAGGAGAACTATATCCGCGAAAAGGACTCATACCGCAATGCGCAGACCTTTTCACGCATCGTACAGGAAAATCTGCTCACCTATCACCTTCAGCCTATCGTTGAAACTCAGACAGGCGAGATAGTAGGCTATGAAGCACTTATGCGTACTGTCGGCGATATAAAAATGGCTCCTACCCAGATACTTAAGATAGCTGCCGCTCAGAACGACCTGTATGCTATCGAGAAGCTCACATTCTTCAACACTATGAAGCTTCTCAGCGACAATCAGCAGATATTCGACAAGCGCAAGCTTTTTATCAACTGCCTGCCGAGCCACCTCCTCACCGACGAGGACTTTAACGAGCTGTACCTGACATACGGCGAGCTTCTTGAAAAGACAGTCATCGAGATAGTTGAGCAGTCCGCCGCTTCAAACGAAAATATCGAGATACTGAAAAAACGCTGCGGCTTTGCACACTGCACGCTCGCTATCGACGATTACGGAACAGGCTATTCAAATACCTCGAATCTGCTCCACTATTCACCCGATTACATAAAGATAGACCGCTCGCTCATCAGCGATATCCACAACGACCTCAAAAAGCAGCAGCTCGTTACTTCCATTATCGAGTTCTGCCACGAGAACCAGCTGCAATCCCTTGCAGAGGGCGTGGAGACCGTTCAGGAGCTGAAGACGGTTATTCGACTTGGTGTTGACCTGGTTCAGGGCTATTATACCTCAAAGCCGAAGCCCCTGTTCCTCAACAGCATCTCTGCCGATATCAAGGACGAGATCATCAAGACCAATCTTGAGACACGTCCCGACGGCGTCAAGAAGATATATGCTGCTCAGAACGACACAGAGCTCGATCTCCTCAAGCTGGCCCTTGAAAAATACACCGATATCCATGTTTATCAGAGCAAGCTCACTATCGTGGGCGATCCCGATAAACAGGTCAAGATGAATATATCCGTCATGGATAACCACAGCTGTGAGCTGACGCTGAAAAACGTAAATATGATAAGCGGCAACAGCAAGCCAACTATCGTTGTGGGCGAATACGCAAGACTTGTCCTTAACGTTGTCAAGAACAACAAGCTCAGCTACTCGGGTATCTACGTTCCTATGGGCTCACAGTTCGAGCTCGGCGGCAAAGGCAACCTTACTATCGACTGCTACGCCTCCGAGGGTATCGGTATCGGAAACGACTACGACCACGGCTACGGCGATATCACTATCGACTTCGGCGGCACTCTCGAGATAATCTCCAACAGCGTTGAAGCCCTGTGTATCGGCGGCGGTCAGAACGATGACGACTCTGATATAAACCTCCGCTCGGGCAAGATAAAAATATTCATGTACTCACACAACGGTCTTGCTATCGGCAGCTTCAACGGCGACGCCAACATCGATATCGGCGAAAACTGCTCTCTCGATATTACCATATCCGGTATCAAGGTAACGGGTATAGGCAGCTGCAGAGGTATATCAACTATCAGCTCCGACGCTGATATTGTAATGTCCTGTACGGGCGCTCAGGCTGTCGGTATCGGCGTTCTTGAGGACGGCGAGGGCAGTATCTACATCAAGCAGGGCAAGATAAGCATGAAGATGCGCTCTGCTAAACACTCCTGTATCGGCGCTATCAGGGGCAATATCAATACAAAGATAAAGAATGCCTCTGTCACTATTGACTCTGAGGGCGATGAGGTCACAGGTATCGGCGACGCTCTCGGTACGGGCAATGTAACCATAATAGATTCCGAGGTTTCCATGACTGTTTATGCCGGAAATCCTAAGGATATCGGTACTGGTACCGGCGATGTCCAGATACAGAACTCAAACGTTACTTCACTTGTAAACAATAAGCGTACCACCTACGCTAATAATTAACTATTCTCCCCGCCTTGTGTTTTTTCTGCTGAGTATGTGTACTTTTATCAGGGAAAACCTTTCTGAGGAAAGGTTCTTCCCCGAGCCCCTTTTTCAAAAGGGTCCTCCTCAATAAAAATACATGTATTCACCCCGGAAACAACGCAAAGGTGGGGAAACATATGAGAAAGGTAAGAAATAAATATGAAGCTTGGCATGGTTGGTCTGCCCAATGTGGGCAAAAGTACTCTTTTCAACGCACTTACTAACGCAGGTGCTGAATCCGCAAACTACCCCTTCTGCACTATCGAGAAAAACGTTGGTATCGTTTCTGTTCCCGATGAAAGGCTCGACAAGCTGGCAGAAATGTATGAGCCTGATAAGTTCACACCCGCTACTCTTGAATTCGTGGATATTGCAGGTCTTGTAAAGGGCGCCTCAAAGGGCGAAGGTCTCGGAAACAAGTTCCTTGCGGATATCCGTGAGGTGGACGCTATCGTTCACGTTGTAAGATGCTTTGAGGACCCCAACATTATCCACGTTGACGGAAGCATCAATCCCCTCCGCGACATCGAAACTATCAATCTGGAGCTTATCTTCTCCGATATCGAAATGGTAGACAGACGTATCGACCGCGCTAAAAAGGCTGCAAAGGGCGATAAGAAGTACCTTGCGGAGGCTGAGTTCCTCGAAAGACTCAAGGCTCACCTTGAAAACGGCAAGTCAGCAAGAGGCTTTGATTTCACTGACGAGGAAAGAGAGCTTATAAAATCTACTCCCCTGCTATCTGCAAAGCCTGTTATCTATGCGGCTAACCTCAGCGAGGAGGACTTCACAAACAATATCGAGACCAATGAGAACTACAAGGCTGTATGCAAGCTTGCAGAGGAGGAGCACTCCGCTGTACTGCCTATCTGCGCTCAGATAGAGGCTGAGATATCGGATATGGGCGAGGAGGACAAGGCCATGTTCCTCAGCGAGCTGGGTCTTGAAGTATCAGGTCTCAACCGTATCATCAAGGAGGGCTATTCTCTCCTGGGACTTATCTCCTACCTCACCGCAGGAAAGCAGGAGGTCCGCGCATGGACTATCACCAAGGGCACTAAGGCTCCTCAGGCTGCGGGTAAGATACACACCGACTTCGAGAAGGGCTTTATCCGTGCGGAAGTCATCTCCTACGACGACCTTATGACCTGCGGAAGCATGGCTGCCGCCAAGGAAAAGGGTCTTGTACGCCTTGAAGGCAAGGAGTACGTTATGCAGGACGGAGATATAGTTCTGTTCAGATTTAACGTTTAAGTGAACAGCTGAAAGCCAATACAAGCCAAATATGCAAACGATAAAAATATGGAAGCAGTTTTAAGACAATACTTTCAGGCATGGTTAGATTCTGATGTTTCTGTAATAAAAGATACATTTGCAGACAGTGTTATTTACAGTGAATGCTACGGCCCCGAATATCACGGTATATCACAGATAATACGCTGGTTCAATGAATGGAATCGCCGCGGCAGAGTTCTTGAATGGACTATAAAACGTACTATCGCTCGTGATAAAACCTTAGTAGCGGAATGGTACTTCAAATGCGTGTATGACGGAAATGCTGACGGCTTTGACGGTGTGACCATAGCTGATTTTGATAATGACGACAAAATTACAAGGCTGTCTGAATTTCAATCAAAGCCTGAGCATTATTTCCCATACGGTGAATAACGGGACATAGAAGACACCGCTCCCTAAATCAGGTAAGTTGCGGACTGTCAGAGACAGCCCCTGCATATTTTTTGTTCTTAGCTCTTAATTCCAATAGCAAAAAGCTAACGGCTAATGGCTTACAGAACGCCGAGAGCGGCGTCTCCTACAAATATAAACTGGAGGTCTTTCAATGAGCTTTTCTCCTAAAGAGATACTTAAATTCGTTGAAGAGAACGACGTAAAATTTATAAGACTTACTTTCTGCGATATGTTCGGCAATCTCAAAAACGTGGCTATAATGCCCAATGAACTGCCGAGAGCATTTGAATTCGGCATACCCTTCGACGCTTCATGCATCGCCGAGGGCTGCTCTGATCTTCTCCTCGTTCCCGATATTTCTACCCTGTCCGTTCTCCCCTGGAGACCCAAGTCGGGACGTGTTGTCCGCTTCTTCTGCTCGCTTAAGAACACGGACGGAAGCGACTACGTTGGCGATATGCGTACAGAACTGACAAGCTACATAAATCAGCTCCGACTTGACGGATATTCCTGCGAAATGGGCACCAAATGCGAATTTTACCTCTTTGAGCTCGACGAGCGCGGCGAGCCTACCAAGATCCCCCACGACAAGGGCGGCTATCTTGATGTTGCCCCGCTTGACAGATGCGAGAACGCAAGACGTGAGATATGCCTCTCCCTCGAAGAAATGGGCATGAGCCCCAAAAGCTCATGTCATAAACACGGTCCGGCGCAGAACGAGATAGAGTTCCGTGAAAGCGAACCTATCACCGCTGCCGACAATATGGTACACTATAAGACTGTGGTTAAGTCTATTGCGGCTCAGAACGGCCTATTCGCTTCATTTATGCCGAAACCGCTCCCAAATGAGCACGGCAGCGCTCTTAGTATATCTCTGAGCCTTAAAAAGGGCGGGGAAAATATCTTCGGCACCGATATCAACGCTATGCCACATGAGGGTAAGTGCTTCATATCGGGAATCCTCAGCAAGATACGCGAGATCACCGCGTTCCTCAACAGCACTACCAACTCCTACAAGCGCTTCGGTATCGGCTATGCTCCGAAATACGTAAACTGGTCCTCAGAGAACTGCGCTCAGCTCATAAGAGTCCCGAAGCCTGTGGGGATTTCTCCACGTATCGAGATACGTTCCGCAGACGCATGCTGCAACCCCTATATCACTTTCAAGCTCATACTTGCGGCAGGTATAGGCGGTATACAAAGAAACGATTCCTCGCTGTTCGAGAGCGCTATGCACAGCGATACGGCAGGATCGGTATTTCAGCCCCTGCCATCCTCACTTGAGGAGGCCGCTGCTGCCGCAAAAGCAAGCGATTTCGTTAAACAGACCATTTCCCCGGAGATACTCAGCAATATCTTCGCTCAGCTCGACAAACAGATACACGACTACGATAACGCCGATGATAAGGATAAATTCGAGGAAAGCTCATATTTCAAGTTCGTGTGAGGTAATAAATGAACAGAGCAATTATTGTTTCCTCTAACAGTGAGGTGACGGAGCTTGCAGAACAGCTCCTGCGAATAGAGGGCTGCGGCAGGATAGCTTCTGCGGCAAGCGGAAACGAGGCCCGTCGGCTTGTTAAAAGCGATACCGAGCCCGAGCTGGTCATAATAAATACGCCCCTGCCCGATGAATTCGGTCAGGAGCTTGCGGAAATGATAGCCGAGACTACATCGGCCGGTATTATTCTCGTATGCGGCAGCGACGTTGCAGACGATATTGCAGACAGAGTCTCGGACAGCGGTGTGAACGTTATCTCCAGACCTGTTACAAGCGATATGCTCCAGCGTACTGTCCGCCTTATCATTGCGGCAAGAGTCCGCATGGCAGGCGTAAAAAAGGAAAACGCCGATATTCTCGGACGTATCGAGGAAATGCGGACTATCAACCGCGCAAAGACCACCCTCATGAAGTACCTGAAGTTCACAGAGCCTCAGGCTCATAAATATATCGAAAAACAGGCAATGAACAACCGTCAGACCCGCCTCGAAACGGCTCTGAAAATTCTTGCCCAGTATGAATAAAAGTAAAACTTTGCCCCACGGCTCCGCCGTGGGGCAGTCATTTTATTCAGGGGTGCCGAATATAAGCTGCATGAGCCAATAGCTTGAATATGCTCCGTGAAATTCAGTCCATATAAGAAATGCAAGAAATACTGCGGAAAAGACTATAGATACTATGCATATGGCTATCGGTATCTTTATAAGGTATTTCTCACGCATTTTAACGGCTATTATTATCGCTATAATTCCAAGAAGTATGCCTTCTGCGGCCAATCCGAAAAAGCCTATTGCAAATGAAGCTGCCGCAAGCAGTATCAGCGGTATACTAAATTTTTTCTCAGTCATTTTAATCACGCTCCCATAAGATATACTCTTTATTATTAACATCATCGTAGTAGAAGACTTTCATCATATCTTCCTTTTCGTCTAGGTCAAACAGCTTCAGCTCAAAGCTTTTCAGACTTCCTGTGGGACTGAATGAATAATCATCTATCCTGCGCTGTTTAAGAGTAACTCCATAGCCGTTTTTCTTTTCTTTGTCAAAATCATCGTCTATCCCAAGATGTTTACCGTTTGTATCGCTTAAAGTCGGAACATCTACATCAAATGACGCAGCATATCCGCTGATATTGAGCCATACGGCATTATCATGCTCGCTGGCGATTACATTTTCAAGTATCTTGTACTTCTCCATATCCATTGACTTGTAATCATTTATACAAAATACAAGACCGTAAAGCATAATCCCGCATATTGCTAAAACGCTTATAAGTCCAACTACAAGCTTCTCTATGCGCAGGCGCCTCTTTATACGTTTGAGTACCTCTCCGTCCTTCTGCGGGCTCACAGGGACGTTTTTGCGGAGCTTTTCAAGCTCGGCTTTACAGTCGGAGCAGCCGCTTATATGCTCCTCCACTGCCTTTCTGCTCTCCTCGCTGCACACATCGTCGGCATACAGGGGCAGCAGGTCCTTTATTATATCGCAGTTATTCATTTCTGTACCTCCAGTTCTTCAATTATCTTCAGCTTTGCGCGGTGGAAGGACACTCGCGCCCAGCTTTCTGTCTTACCGAATATCTCACCTATCTGCCGGAAGCTGAGCTCCCCGAAAATACGCAGGGTGAATACCTCCTTATAAGGCTCACTGAGGGTGTGGAGCACGCGGTGTATCGCCATGCTCTGCTCGCCGTCAGCTACCATATCCTCTATGGAGGTATTTGTATCGGCAACGGTCTCAGGGACTTCCTCCCCAGTAAAACGACCGCTCTTTTTGCTGTGTGTGAACAGCAGATTCTTAGCTATCTGACACAGCCATACCCTTATATCACAGTCTCCGCGGAAGCTGTTCACGGACTTGAGAGCCTTGAAAAAGGTCTCCTGTGTTATGTCCTCGGCGAGATGTTCGTCCGCGGACAGCGATCTGATATAAAGGTATACATCATGGAAATAATCTTTGTAGAGCTCTTCGACTTTGTCCAAACTTCTCACCGCCTTCAACTATAAGACTACGATATATCACTTTCGTTACAGAAAAAAATAAAAAACTGCGGAATTTTTTAAGTTCCGCAGTATAGTGGCTTTATTGTGATGATTACTTCTTCTCGGGAGCCTCGTCCTTATCCTCGAAGTCCTCGATAGTAAGATCATCATAATCAAACTCAAGGAGCTCATTGCAGTTGGGACAGTTCATTGAGCCTTCCTCGATCATACCCTCGTCAAGGAGAATAGTATCTCCGCAGGTGGGACATGTTATCTCATAAAGCTCATCGTCATCCTCATCGAAATCGAACTCATCGTCATCGTCCCAGTCTTCGTCCTCATCACAGCTGTTGCAGTCACCGTCGCAGTCGCCGCAGTCGTAGAAATCGTCCTCGACCTGTCCGAGATCCTCATCGAGAATATCGCAGAGTTCTGTGAGTTCGTCTACCTGTGACTGAAGATCGTCTACGTAAAGCACCAGCTCAGACATTACCTCTGACATCTGGATAAGAACTTTTCCTTCCTTTGTGGAAGTGTCGATCTCAAGTCCGTCAATAAGTCCCTTTAAATATGACATTTTCTCGGTAAGCTTCATAACAAGCTCCTCCTCTCAGATTATAGTAAAGGCGTCAGCTTATGCTCTTGACATGTACTCGCCTGTTCTTGTGTCTACCTGAATGATCTCGCCTTCATCGATGAAGAGCGGAACCTTGATCTCAGCGCCTGTCTCAAGTGTAGCAGGCTTTGTTGCGTTTGTAGCTGTATCGCCCTTGAAGCCGGGATCTGTCTGTGTGACCTTGAGCTCTACGAAGTTGGGGGGCTCAACGCCGAATACATTGCCCTTGTATGAAAGGATCTTACAGATCATCTCTTCCTTGACGAACTTGAAGCTGTCGCCGAGGATAGAAGCGCTGATCGGAACCTGCTCATAAGACTCAAGGTCCATGAAGTAGTAAAGGTCGCCGTCGTTGTAGCTGTACTGCATATCCTTTCT